>ENA-UOOE01000022-UOOE01000022.1-fermentation-metagenome-genome-assembly--contig:-NODE-22-length-184623-cov-135.528223_pt1 | contig 184623 bp, 147 predicted proteins | sample MGYA00245776_ERZ724021 | MGnify/ENA primary metagenome ERZ724021 (study PRJEB28704, sample SAMN03018321) | fermentation metagenome | biome: anthropogenic terrestrial biome; feature: soil... | reverse complement strand
AAAAATAGCATAGAGATTCAATACCAATTAGTGGATACTGTCAAACTAAGGTTATTATTGTTTTTTTTGAATTAACATACTTATATCGCTTTTAATTTCGTAAAGATGCTCTAAAATTCTCTTTTTGCCTTGAAAGCTAATAATTGTGAGCCAAAAACCTCTATTTATGTATTTTATCCCCTAATGCTCCAACGTTGAATATCTCAAAACAAAATCTTCTGCCCATTTTTTAAAATTTTCTGGGGCGAATTAAAGTCAGAACCGAAAGCTTCCACTCCTTCCTTTAAAATTTGAAATCTGTTTCTATGTAAGTTTCTAAATTCGCAAAGTTTTAACAAAAAATCAACCAGTGGGCCCAGCACCTGTTTATTTTTCTTTCAGGGTGCCCCAGGGTTCATAACACATTGTTCTGGAAATAAGATGCGTACGGCACAAAGTAGGTTACTGGTTTTACGTGCGTCGGTTCTTTTACTGCTAGCACGGAATGTATCGACTGTTGAAAACAGGGTAAATAACTATAATTTTTTTCTGTAAGGCTCCAGGATTTACGGTACAAGAGATCAATCCTCAGCAATTAAAGAAAAGTAATTTAGAAACATTTCCTCGTTGGATTAATACATACTTATAGATGGAAGTTAAGGTATCGAAATCGTCTTTTTGGTGCTTGAGATAATTGACCATAAAAAGACGACAAAAAGGGAAAAATTGAATGGTTATTTAGAGGCAAATCACTCCCGGGAGACTGCAGTTTTAAGGAGCTATAAAATGGCAAATTACTTCTTGAAGACTGCAGATTTAGAGAGATTTAAAATAGCAAATCACTCCCGGAATACTGCAGTTTTAGGGAGATTTAAAATGGCAAATTACTCCTGGAAAACTACAGATTTACGGAGATTTAAAATGGCACTTTCTAAGATAAATCAAGTTTACTTGATTTATCTGTATGTAAATTTACTTCTAAATATATAAATATTTCGTAGTCTTGGGGCTTTACTCATAAAAGAAGACTAATAACAACACAAGTTAAAGTGAAAAACTTTATTATATAAAAATATTATTATATACCAGTTAATAAAAATGTGATTAGAAATGGATACGCAATTTCATTTGTTGCAAAATTATTCAATATATCGAATTTTAATAATTTTTAAAGAATCTCGTTGGTTTGTGGACGAAAGAATAATGGCTCTTCGCTATTTCGAGTGGATGATTTATAGTAACGTTCTAAATTTGATCTAACACATATAATATTTGAAAAGATTCCCGTGGAAATCACATTCAAAATTGAGGATTATCTATTTTGTGTAGTTACGTCTCAACTGAAAAATTATCTTCAACTCCTACAAAACAGCGAGGAATCATAATATATTACGTAAAAACGCAATCTTTTCCATTTTTACCCAAGTAGCTAACAATTATAAGCCAAAAACCTTGTTTTATGTATTTTATTCCCCAATGCTCCTGATATTGAATCTATCATACAGAGTGGCTATTTATTAGTTTTTTGGAAGTTATGGATTTTAACCGCATGTTAGAATCAAGAGCACCCGAGTCCATTTTTGATATTTAATAGCTGTTTCTGTATCATTTCTAAGATTCACAGCCTTTGATAATAAAATCATTCTGTGGGCCAGGCGTTCTGGTGATTTTTCTCCCGGGGTGTCCAAAGGTTCATGATAAATATCTGGGGATAAAATGCGTACAGCACAATACAGGTTTTTGGTTTTATGTGCAGTAGTCCTTCTACTGCTAGCACAGAACGTATCGGCTGGTGAAAATCAGGTAAATATTACTATTATCTGTTATGACGGAAGCGCCCTTGCTGCGGCAGAGCAGTCCAATCCATACAATGCAAGTATAAATGTAACCTATATTTCTGGATATTCTGACTTTAGCAATGTCACCTTTGAAAACCAGGACGTGATATTTTCCTACATGCTCTGGTCGCAGTTCAAAGATATCGGAGACGACCTTGAGAGTGCTCATGAAAATGGGACTGCACTCATAGATATTACATCTATGATTGATCCGACATATATCAACACTTCCAGTTATGATAAAATTTTTGCCGGTACTAGCCCATATAATTCTACCGAAGAGAAATTCTTCTACAATATGGGTTCCAGAGGGGTCCTGAAGAAAAACGCTGAAAACTTCCTTATCTATCTCGCAAAAAATTACGGAGATAAACCTGAACTTACGAGCAGCTGGATTTACGAGGATCCAATTGAGTTTCCCGAAGCCGGGATTTACCATCCGGATGCCCGTTCTTCTACAAACGAATCTCAGCCTGAATGGTTTGAAAATACCACTGATTACCTTGAATGGTACTCTAATGCAACTGAGCCACGACATGCTTATGATAAGAGCAAACCCACTATAGGGATCTGGTTCCATGCTTCCGATTATACCGGTGACAACCTTGAAGTCATAGATGCTCTTATCCGTGATCTGGAAGGAAAGGGCTGCAACGTAATTGCAGGTTTTGATACTTTCAATGACATCCACAAGTTTTACTTTGACGAAAACGGAGAACCTCTTGTCCAGTGCGTGATTTCTCTTAAGAGTTTCCGCTTGAATTACGAAGATCCTGATAAAGGTGTACAGGAGCTTGAAGACCTTAACGTTCCTGTGCTTACAGGATTGGTCGTTACAAACCCTGCTAATTCTACCGACATAGCTGACGGTAATAGAGGTATCCCCAGTGAAGAGGTTGTATACAAGACTCTGCTCCCGAGCATTGATGGAATTTTTGAGTATATTGTGATTGGAATTGATAATTACGATTCCGAAACCGGTGAAAGCAACTATGAACCTCTCCCCTCCCAGATTGACTGGATGGCAAACAGGTCGATTAACTGGGCGAACCTGAAGTTAAAGAATAATGAGGAGAAGAAAGTAGCTGTCATTTACTACAATTATCCATCAGGAAAGGATAATATTGTAGCTAATTACCTCAACGTAACTCAGAGCATGCTTGACCTTCTCAATGCGATGAATGAAAGTGGCTATGAGGTCTCTGGAATTCCGGAAAACAGCAGTAAACTCCTGGAGATGCTTCAGGCTCAGGGTATCAATGTTGGCTCCTGGGCTCCGGGAGTCCTGAATGGAATGGTTGAAAATCGGACTGAATGGGGACTGCAGCTCATACCTATGGATACCTATAAAGAGTGGTTTGAGTCTGAAATTCCGGAAAATCTGAGAGCCAATGTAACAGCTGAATGGGGAGAACCCTGGTCCGAAGATTTGCCTCAAAATAAGAGTGTTATGATCTATAAGAATGAAACCGGAAAATATATTGTAATTCCTACGGTGCGTTTCGGGAATGTCTGGCTCATGCCTCAGCCTGCCAGGGGAACAGGACAAAATAATGATACCCTTTACCACAGCAACGTTGTACCTCCCACACATCAGTACATAGCTTTCTATCTCTGGCTAAACCACGAATTCAAGCCTGACGCACTTATTCATATGGGTACTCACGGTACGCACGAGTGGCTTCCGGGTTCTACTTACGGTATGAACCGGACTTCAGACTGGTCTCCTCTCCTGTTGCAGGATATTCCAAACATCTATCCCTATATCGTTGCCAATATAGGAGAAGGAATAACTGCGGAGTACAGAGGTAATGCTCTGATTATTGACCATCTGACTCCAACCCTTGAGCGCAGTGGGCTTTATGGAGATTTGCTAAACATTTCGGTTGATGTGGAGGAGTATTATGACCCTGGGATTTCTTCTCAGACAAGGAAAGGATACCAGAAGGCCATAGTAAATGAGATAATAGCACTCAACCTGAGTGTTGATCTGGGAATAGATAACGTAACCGCTCTTCAAGATTACAATGAAACAGAGTTTGGGAATTTCGTTAAAAACGCTCTTCATGAATATCTAGAAGACGTAGGAAATGAAAATATCCCATACGGTATGCATATTCTTAGCCATGTTCCTACGACGAATATGACAGATCCTGAAAGTGATGAACTTACCGGAATGGTAAGGTCTATGCTTGGAGGAAGCTTTGAGGATAATATCACTGCTGCCTTCTACCCTGAGTCTGTTTATCCTCTCGGAATTCCGTTGAACGATACAAGAGTTACCAGACTTGTCTGGGAGGTCGTAACCAATAATACGAGCGTTTCTAAGGCACAGACTGCGGTTTATGGAAAAACTAACAGTACAGTTACACTTGATCTTGAACAGGGGTTGGAATACAAGGAGAGGCTTCTTGACTGCGATGTGGAGATTGACAGAATTCTTTCAGCCCTAAACGGAGGCTTTATCCTACCAGGCTCAGGGCTGGATCCCATTATGAATCCGGATGCAGTACCTACAGGGCGCAACTATTACAGTATAAATTCAAAGCTCTATCCTTCAAAGGCAACATGGGAAGTAGGAAAATCTCTTGCAATCCAGATGCTTGAGGACTATTACAATGAACACGGGGAATATCCTAAAAAAATTTCATTCTCAAGGTTTGGGGTGGAGTTTATTGCAGACCGTGGGACTCTGGAAGCCGAAGTGCTTTACCTACTTGGAGTACAGCCTGTCTGGGATGAGTATGGGTATGTGACCGGAGTTGAGGCTATACCTGAAGAGGAACTATTGCCAAACTATGATACTTCAAAATCTGGGAGGCCACGTATTGATATCGTCTACTCAACCGCAGGAATAAGAGATGCTTTCCCGGATAAGATCAAAATGGTAGACAGCGCTGTGAAACTTGCAAGTTCTCTTCCTGGCGTGAACTATCCCAACTACGTTAACCAAAGCTCCCTTACACTCTATGATTCCCTGCTTGCTGAAGGGTATGACAACGAGACTGCAACAAAACTCTCCACAATGCGCTGCTTTGCGGTAATGGACGGTACTTATGATATAGGTGTTTCAGACGCAGTCAGTGCAAGCGGAACATGGGAAAATGAAGAAGCTATTGCAAATGTATACCTGGACAAAATGGGATATGCTTATGGAGAAGATTTCTGGGGCATACAGTCCAGATCACTCCTTGAAGGCAACTTGAAAAGCGTTGAAGCGTCAGTGCATTCTTCCTCTTCAAACCTTTACGATTCTCTTGATAATGATGACTTTTTCCAGTACTTTGGTGGCATGAATTTAGCTACAAGGTACGTAAAAGGTGACGGAACTACTCCAGAAATGTATGTTTCGGATACCAGTAACCCTGACGAGGCTCAAATGATTGGGATGCAGGAATACCTTAGCAGGGACCTGAGATCCAGATATTTTAATGACAAGTGGATCGAAGGAATGCAGAACTCCGGATACTCAGGCGGCAGCATGATGTCCGATTTTGTGAACAACCTTTTCGGCTGGGAGGTAAGTGATCCTGACCTTGTGGACGATACTGTCTGGCAAGAGGTGTATGAAACATATGTAAATGATCCTTCTATGAAAGAATGGTTCAAGCAGAATAACCCTAATGCTTACCAATCTGTAACAGCGAGAATGCTTGAAGCGGTCAGGCATGATTACTGGACACCCTCAGAGGATGTTATCGAAAGCCTTGCAAAGGAATATGAGAAGTCTGTGGCCGAGAATGGGGCTTCGTGTTGTCACCATACATGTGGAAATCCCCTGCTTCATGAGTTCGTAAGTGGAACGGTATCTGTTCCGGGCTACTCCGAGCAAATAGAAGCTGCAACTAAGACCAAAACTCTAGAGACCACAGAAAAGACTCAGAGCAGTAGTAGTAATAGTCATCATAATCATAATATTGGAAATGCTACCGTAGTATCAAAAACCAGCTCATCCAGCAACCAGACATCTCAGGATTCAAATGGAGGATATGGTACAGATACTTCCGAACCTGATCCTGGAACTCAGAAATCCTCAGATACTGATTATGTTGAGGGGTATGAAATGCAGAGAGATTCTACCGAAGAACCTGATAATAGTGGATTTTCATTTTCGGGCTCTGATATTTTCGGGATTCTCTTTGTGGTGATAGCCGCCGGTGGAATTTATCTAGGCATGAGGAAAAAATAACCCAAAAGATGTAACCAAATAACCGAAAAATTTAATCAAATAACCAGAAAATGTAACCAAATAAAAAAGTAAATAATATTTGAAAGATTAAACCCTTTTTCTTTTTTTCTTAAAAAGGGACTTTTTTATTTTTTGATTTTTGATATTGATTTCTGCACTAGTTTTATTCTTTTTCAGTCTGTTGTTTCTTCATCCTTTTCTTCAGTCTCTTTTATGTAAGGCTTAATATCCAGTACGGGTGTCCCATTGATCGCATCAAGCCCCTTTACATGGAGCACATTGCCTTCCACTTTCAAAAGCTCTACAATAGTAAGCCCTATTCCATTAGGGCGGAATGGGCTTCGGCTGGCAAAGACTCCTGAATCCTTCCCGTCATAACGTCGGCGGCTGACAAGTTTATATCCTTCCGATCGGCTAAAGTAAAATAGGATGTACAGTTTTTCAAAGTCCTCGATTCTATAAAGCCCGTCTGTAAATTCTTTTTTGAGGACTATCTTTGAGACTTTATTGTATACCTCTTCATTGTATACCGGCTCAAGGTAGTCGTTTTCAACGTAACCTACAGGAATCATTTCAATTTTTTCGGAAACCTCAGAAATTTCATTCATTTTTTGCCTCAAAACATGGAATGCAAACGACTTGTCCATTTTTCATCCTGCCGAGAGGTTCCATAAACCCTTCGCCGCACTTGCTGCAGATCAGGGTGGGATAAACTATGGCTTTTTCCGGCGGCTCGGCTTCAACTTCTCTGACCCAGAAAAGCTCTTCTTCGGGCATTTCCAGAACTCTCTGGCTTTTTGCCTCGTGCGAGGCCCGAAACTCTTCTGCCTCTTCAGGGTTTGCAGTGCCTGCCCTCAATTTCGCGAAGAGGGCGGTATGCTTTTCATCCACAGGGAGAGCATCGGGTTTCAGGGAAATCCTCAGGGCTTTATTATCACCTCTTTTGAAATATGTGTAAACGTGTTTCCCATGATCCTTGAAAATAAGGTTTCCTTTCCCACAGGTGCACCCGTTTATTGCCTGAATAGCATCCACGGCACATGATCGGTTTTCTACGATTGCGACCAGCTCTTCATCTTTGCTGCGGTCTTTGAAGTGGGTGGCGGCAAGTGATGCTACCCTATAGCCAATGGAAAGTCCGGGGCAGACATGTCCATGAAACTGTACTGCAGTATCGAAATTCAAGTTTTTCACTCCTAGTTTTTTAATTCTTATTTCTAATTTTTCCGTCAGATTTTCATGTTAGAAATGAGTACATTTGATGATTAATTTCCATATTTCCTGACTATTATTTATAGATTTTTTATTCGATTTATGTTACAAAAAAAATATCTCGTAATAAATAGGCTTGCTTTCTAGATTTGAAGAATTGAAATGCTCCTTTTACTTTCTCATCTTTTTAAACCTGCCTTCTTGAATCGCAAAAGGATCTAACTTGGGTTTAAAAATTTACATTTGCTAAAAGCTGATGGAAAAGTGCAGATCGGGTTTGAGGTTATTTAGTGAAGAGATTTATGAACTGATTCCGTTCACTTTATATACTATTAATTTCGAGTATTCCACTTTATCCTGATATTATTTTGATAAAGATGATCTAAAATTAAAACACTACTCTATGTAAAGTACTTCAAAAAACACTACTCTATGTAAAGTACTTCAAAAACGATTTATAATTGGGAGCCTTGTTTGCCACCTCTGATTGGCTCCCAATCGCGTGATTCAACCCCTACGATTAAGAGAAAAACCCCTTAACTCTTAATCGTTGACTTTCTCTTTATGTTATAGAGGTATATAACCTATACGACTTTGAAATTTTTGCTACATTAAATTATTTAGCCGCTTCAAAATTGGATCTTTTTGACTAAATATCCCCTTGAACTTCTATACTTATTTTTATGTTTAGCTTCAACAAAAACCGTTAAAACGACTTTAAATGCAAAAAAACATTTTTAATTGATTATTCTATTAATAAATTATATTTACTGACTATAAATAGTACTCCAGCATTAGATGAATACGATATTCGCTGGTAATTACTAATTAATAATTTATATATTCCTAAAATTAACACTCAATCTAATATTTCTCTACTTATTGCATAAAACTATAAATAATAGTTATGTATTGAAAATTAATTAATGGTTTTGTACTTGATTATAGGAATATAAACTTGTTTAACCAGGTTTAGTGAATAATTAGTACATTAAATTCATTTTAAAGATCCTTACACGAATCGTTTTTCAAAATGGGCTTTATTTTTTGAAGAATTCTCTAAAGAAAGATTCTTCAGAAAAGTTGTAAATCTCGCTTTTATAAATTTAAACTCTTTAAGTAATTTATAATTTTGCGATGATTAACTAATTATTTTCAGTATCTATCAGGTTTATGTTAACAGTTAAGGATTTTCAGAATAAATATCGTTGCTAAATGGGGAAGATATTTATCAAGTATCTGCGTATATAGCAAAAACATGAACAGCCCGCTTCTCGAATTGATTTTCCTCTCCGAAAAAAGGAAAGATCTTCTTTTATTTTTGAAGGATGGGCCAAAATCAATATCGGAAATTAAAGAAAGCTTGGATGTAGGTCTAGTGGCAATTCTCCCTCAACTAAAAAAGCTGAGGGACAACTCCTTGATTTTTAAGAGAGGTGACATTTACAGCCTGTCTCCTCTTGGGATAGCGGTAGCTGGCAGAATGAAGCCAATGACGGATATCTTAACTGCTTTCGGAAGCAAATACGAATACTGGGCAAACCACGCAGTTGAGGTCATACCCTATCCTTTGCGAGAAAGGATTGGAGAGTTGTCTAGCTGCAAGTTTTCCGCCCCTCCTGACAGGACATGCCTCTTTGAACCTCATAAGGAATTTGTGGAATACCTTATGAAATCAAAAAAAATAAGCGGTATTGCATCGGTTTTCCATCCTCTTTATCCATCTCTTTTCCTTACTTTTGCAAAAAAAGGAGCGGATGTTTCTCTTCTTGTAACTCGCCCGATTTATGAAAGAATAAAAGAAGAGTACAGAGCCGACATAAGTGAGTTTATTACATTCGAAAATGCCAGTTTTTACGTTTACGACAAAAAAATAGAACTCGCCTATGCTGTTACCGACATATTCCTTTCCCTTACTCTTCCTTTTTCGGACGGCACTTACGACCATAAAGAAGATGTCCTGTGTTTCGACTCGGTTGCCCTTCAGTGGGGAGAAGACCTTTTTGCTTACTATAGGAACCTCTCTGAAAAAATAACTGAGATCTGAATTTCTTCGAGGGCAACCCCCGGAACAGCGGGAAGATAATTATAAATTGCACCCCCACTATCACTTATACTATGCAAAAAGTTCAGGAAACCGCAGAAAAAATCCGGACAATGGAGATCCGGGGCGCAGGCAGGATTGCAAAAGCTGCTGCTGAAGCTATCAGGGACTATGCCGCAGGGCTGGACGTAGCTTCAATGGAAGAATTCAGTGCCAGAATAAAAGAAGTCTCGAATTATCTCATCAGTACTCGCCCGACTGCCGTCTCCCTCCCAAATGCCGTAAAACTCTCTTCAAAGTATTCTTCGGCAAATGTGGAGGAGGCAAGGCAGGAAATCATTAAAAACGCCAACCTCTTTATTGAGAGAGCCGACAGGGCCCTTGAAAAAATCGGAAAAATCGGGTCAAGAAGAATCCGGGACGGGGACGTTATTATAACCCACTGCAATTCCCATGCTGCTCTTTCGATCATCACCACAGCCTTTGAAGCCGGAAAGGACATCTCGGTAATCGCTACCGAAAGCCGCCCCAGGCGCCAGGGCTTATTGACGATCCGCCATCTTAATGGTTTTGGGATCCCTACAACCCTTATCGTGGATTCTGCGGTGCGCTATTACATGAAAGATGTGGATAAGGTTATCGTAGGTGCCGACGCTATTGCAGCTAATGGTGCTCTTGTAAATAAGATCGGAACCTCCCAGCTTGCGCTTGCAGCTCATGAGGCCAGAAAAAGTTTTATGGTAGCTGCCGAGACCTTCAAGTTTAGCCCAAGCACGATTGTCGGAAACCCTATAGAAATTGAAGAAAGGGCTTCAGATGAAATCGTAGATCCTGCGCTTATTTCCGATCTCGCTCACGTGCAGGTAAGAAATCCGGCTTTTGACTTCACCCCTGCCGAATACATAGATATGATCGTAACAGATATCGGAATTATCCCTCCTGCAATGGCTTATACCGTTATAAAAGAGCATCTGGGCTGGGAGCTTGGAGAAATTTGAGCAGCTTGAATTATTTTTTAATTTTTAGCCAGTTTTGATTTACTTTTTCCTTGATTTTTTCATCCTCTCTTCAGCCGATTTTAATTATCTTTTATTACCCCATCAGTAATTCTGAGCACCCTCGAACACTCCTTTGCAACCTCAGGGTCATGCGTCACAACAAGAATTGTCTGCCCTTTTTCGCTCAACTCTTTAAAGACCCGCACAATCGAATCCCTTGTTTTGCTGTCCACCTCCCCAGTGGGTTCGTCAGCCAGGATAACCGCCGGCTTATTCGCAAGTGCCCTGGCAATAGAGACTCTTTGCTGTTCCCCTCCAGATAATTCTGAAGGCTTATGGGAGAGCCGGTCCCCAAGGCCAAGTTCTTCGAGCAGCTTTCTTGCCCTTTCTTCCCTTTCTTTTTTGGGCACTCTGGAAAAGCGCATGGAAAGCTCAACATTTTCAAGCGCAGAAAGGGTCGGGATAAGGTTATAGTGCTGAAAAATAAAGCCGATTTTTTCTCTTCTCACGCGAGGAAGTAGTTTTTCAGGTACCGATGTAAGGTCTATTCCATCAAGGATAACTTTTCCATCCGTGGCCTTTTCAAGTGTTCCGATCAGGGCAAGAAGAGTTGATTTTCCGGAACCTGAAGGCCCCATTATCGCAAGAAGTTCTCCTTTTCTTACGGTTATGCAGGCACAGCGAAGGGCATGGACAAGGATTTTACCTTGGGAATAAGTTTTGGAAAGGTTTTCAACCTGCATTATGATTTTTTGTTCTTTGTTTCCTAAATTGCTTTTATTCAATTCTTTTTCCAGCTTTTCCGCAGTTTCAAGCCCGTTTTCTTCAATTCTGATTTCAGGCATGCTTCAAAGCCTCCATCGGGCTCATTTTTGAGGCTCTATACGCAGGATAAAGCCCTGAAAGCGCACCTATCAATAAGGCGAAGAGCATAGCAATTACAAGAAGTCTGGGCGTTATCAGGAAAAGCACTATCCTTGTATTTGCAAGCCAGGCATTCATAATATAAACAGCCACGGAACCTACAAGAATTCCAAGGATCCCGCCAAGAAAACCCATACATGAGGCTTCCCCTAACGTAAGAAGTAAAATATCCCGGGTTTCGGCCCCGATGGCTTTCAAAATCCCGAATTCTCTTGTCCTCTCTGTAACGGACATTAACATAGTATTCATCACGCAAAGCCCGCCTATGATTGCTGCAAGGATCCCTGAGCTGATAGTTATCACGCTGAAAATCATAAAGGACTGCCTTGCCTGCACCTCAAGCTCGTCGGGAGAAAGGGTGCTTGTACCTTTAACGCTCAATTCTATGCGCTTGGAGAGCACTTCTGCATCCACCCGCTCATCAGGAACTGCAAAGATATAGGAAACCGAATTGCCTACATCGTAGAGATCCTGCGCAGTTTCAAGAGGTATGATTACCGCATTGTCAAAAATCGAGCCCGTGTAGTCCAGAATTCCTACAACGGTAAAGTATTTGTCATGAATCTCAAACTTGCTCCCTATCTCAAGTTGATATTCCCTTTTAATGTTGCTTCCAACAACAACATTATAAGAATCACCTGGATTGAGGAAACGGCCTGCTTTCAGCTCCACGGGATAGAGGGCAACGCTGGATTTTTCCGGGGGCACACCAAGGATCTGTTTCCCGGTCATTCCCATTTTGTCCTCATCAAAAGTAGTCATTAAAAGCCCATACGCATCTTTTACCCCTGCCACCCGAAGTACATCGCTCACCTTTTCGTCCGTGAGTCCTCCTCCAAAGACTCCACTTTCGGCAAAGACCCGGATTTTATCACTGGTCACACTCATGGAGCGCTCAAAGGTCTGGTGGAAATTCTCGGACATGGCACCCATAACTATAACTGCAAAGATTCCAAGGGCAATCCCGCAGACTGTTAGTGCACTCCTGACTTTCCTGTTCATTATATTTCGGATGATGAGGTCAAACATAATGATCCTGCATTCGAATTTTATACGGATTTAGCTGTCAAATCAAGAAAGCTTTAAAGGTTCTCAAGACTGTCAAAGCTTTTAGGGCTTCAAGGTTTTCAGGAATTTATTTTCCCTTCCTTACAAACAAGATTCCCGCACAGAGCAAAATTCCCAAAACTGTTAAAAAGATAGAGGCTGGGGATTTTTCTACAGGGCTTGCTTCGACCACGGGCTCAAAGATCCTGAGAACAGTTTCATGTCTGTCAAGAGCTTCCCCTTCGGAATTCAGCACATAAATCTTTACGTTATAATCTCCCTTCGGGACTCCTTGCCATATTATTCCTACCGTATCTTCTTTTCCCGAAGTCAGGATGTCTGTGGTCTCTTCAAAAATCTTTCCTTTTCCATTTTCAGGTGTCAGCACAACCCTTACAAGCCCGTCAAAAGGCACCTGGGATTTTCCGACAATAGTAACACTGGCTCCATATTCATCCACGTCAATATCCCGATCAATAATTTCCACCTTTTCTTCGGCCTTGAAATTCGATATATAGGCTGCGGTGACATCAGGAGAATGGGAATGAACCTCCAAAAGGGCAGTATAGTTTTTATCGTTCTCAAGCAGGAAAGGCCAGTAACTTGCATTATAATAGGTGTTTGTAATAGGGATATTCTTCTGCTTTTCAGAATACACAATTTCCGTGCCCGAGAGAAGCTTAAGGTCAAGGTCGATCATGCCGGGCTCAGGCAGCTGTATACTCCCAAAATTCGTAGGACTTGTGAGACTCATCAAAACCGATGCTTTCTCAGAATCTGCGGAAAAGTCCACAAGTTTAAGCTTTGAAAGAATAGGATTTCGGTCGGAAAATGAAAGTTCTCTAAAAGCAAGGTTTTCATTCCCGTTTTTCACAAAAACCTGCACTGTATAAGATTCCCTATCTTTTCCGAAATCTTCCTCAATTCCCCAGAACAGGACTTTTGTGACTTCCTGTCCTTTCTCCACAGACCCAAGAGGAAAGGTTTCCGATTTCAGCAGTTTCTCCTCCGAATTCAAAGTAAAAACAAGAGAGGCGTTTTCAAGAGGCTGTTCAAACCGGACTGTAGCATCCACGAGCTCGTGGTCCGAGAAAAAGTCCATGATAACGGCATCTTCCTGCCTTTCCTCTTCAACGGCTGTCCCTTCTACTGCTGCAAAAGCAGGACTGATCTCAGCGCAGAATATGGTCAGGAATAGAAGCATGGAAAAAAGCCGAAAAATAAATCCTTTATGTTTAAAAGAACTCTTTTTTTCAGGCAGGTTCAAGCCCGGCTCCTCCTTCTTTTCAGAAACTTCTGGACAGAGACTTCAGGAAACCGGCTTTGTAGGAGTTCTAAACTCTAAACTGGCATTCCGTCTGTTTTCTGTTATTGGGATATATGTCGGAACCTCTATGTTTAAGTTTTCATCTTCTGTAAAAATGAAGATTTTAAACCAAGCCTTTTCAAAAAAGGCTTGAGAGAAAACGCTATTGTCTGCATGATTAACCGGTGCAGTGGTTGAGCCTCAACCGTTGTGCTTGAACGAAAAACCGTATGAGATTTGGGTCTTAAACTGGTCTGTTATTTATATCTTTGTCGTAATCCAGGTTCCGCAGGATATTGGAGATTTTTTGGCTGCTTCTCCATTGAGTACTTCTCCAAGTACGGCAGGGTCCCGGGCATCCATGACAAGAGCATCGAGTTTGCAGCGTTCGATAATTTTTGCGGCTACAGGGTCAACAGGGGATTTGGAGCCTGCTTTCATCTCGATTGCCATGACTATGTTTATGAGCTTCTCAGGAGAGATTTTGTCGTACTTTACTGCCGAAGGATCACAGTTAGGGTCTGCGGAATAAACTCCGTCAATCGAGGTTGCAATTGCCAGCAGGTCTGCTCGCAGAAACTCCGCAAGAATTGCAGCAACAGCATCCGTGGTCTGACCGGGGATAACTCCTCCCATGACAACTACCTTTCCAGGACGCATGGCCTTTGCAGCCTCCAGATAATTTGTCGGGATTCCCGGACAAGCATCGGGCCCGAGGGCTGCTGCAAGCAGGCGTGCGTTCAGGCGAGTGATTTCAATGCCTATATAGTCGCAGGTTACTTCATCAGCGCCAACTGCCCTTGCAGTATCGATGTAATTCCGTGCTGCTTCTCCTCCGCCGGCTACCACAAGCAGAGTATGTTTTTTCGAGAGCTCCCGGAGAACGTCCGCATATTTTAAAAAACGATTCGGGTCAAGGTTTTTTGCGAGAATTGAACCGCCTAATGAAAGTACTATGAGCATGATGATCTCTACACATTAACAATTCGGATTTTTAAATGTATCGCTGAACACTTTTTGTTTAAGTAACCAAAAATCCCATATAACGAGAAACCCTAAAGACCCCCAAACCAATAAATTCTTGCTTGACCACTTATTGTTTAAGCTCATGATTATTTAAGGCAGATAACTCTTTTCAGTGCAGGGTGGTACATGGATCTTACTGACATACTTAGAGCTGTTAAAGACGGAAAAATGGATCTTGAGAGTGCAGAGCAGCAGGCTCGAGGCCTAGGCTTTGTCTCCTATATGGACATAGCAAAACTTGATTCCCACAGGAAAAGCAGAACAGGAGTAATCGAGGCTATTCTTGCCGACTGTAAAGCTCCTGATGATGTGGTAGAGATTGCAAGGGTCATGGTTGCTGAGAGCAAAAGAGCCCTTATCACGCGGGTTTCACTAGGGCATCTTGAAGCCTTAAAGCAGGCCTTTGGCGAGGATAAACTTGAGTGGAATGGCAGGGCACGTACTGTTGTTATCCATGACGGCACGCCTGCCCCAAGAACCGGCGGGATAGTAGGAATCGTTTCGGCAGGTACAGCCGATATCCCGGCTGCAGAAGAAGCTAAGGTTGTAGCTTCAGAAATGGGCTGTGAGACAGTTGCAGTTTATGATGTGGGGGTTGCAGGAATCCACAGGCTTATTCCTGCAATGGATAAATTAAAAGCCATGAGGCCCGGAGCAATCGTGGTTGCAGCCGGAAGGGAAGGAACGCTTCCCACAATAGTCTCGGGATTAGTTGACGTGCCTGTAATCGGGCTTCCAGTTTCGACAGGTTATGGAGCAGGCGGAGGAGGAAAAGCTGCCCTGCTGGCAATGCTCCAATCCTGTTCCACACTTGCAGTTGTGAATATAGATGCAGGCTTTGTTGCGGGAGCATATGCGGCTAGGATCGCAAATATGATTGCGGCAGCCTACGCACATGGCAAGGAAGAAGGGACAGGCCAGAAATGAGAGTAACAGGGTAATAAAAAGGGAATAAAAAGGAAAAAATTGAAATGCAGGAAGAAATCTTATGAAAGCACTTGTATTCAACCCTTTTTCCGGGGCAGCAGGAGATATGATCCTTGGGTGCACTCTCGATCTCGGGGCTGACCGTAAAACGGTTAAAGAACTGATGGAAGCTTCTGTCGATGTATCCGTGGATATAAGAGAAGTTATGAAAAAGGGAATAAAAGCCCTGGATGTCAGGATAAACGTACCTGATAAAGAGCCAGTCCGTACATATCCGGAACTTATAGATGTGGTAAAGGCTGCAAAGCTGCCCGCGCGTGTGGAAGCAAGTGCCCTTGATATCTTTTCGAAGCTGGCCGATGCCGAAGCTTCAGTTCACGGGCAGCCTGACCTTGAGAAGCTTCATTTCCATGAGGTTGGACAGAGTGATGCTCTTGCCGATATAATCGGCTCTTCAGCAGCTATCCATTCCCTTAATTGCGATGCTGTTTACTGTACTCCTATAAATGTGGGAAGTGGAACAATAGAATGCGAACATGGAGTTTTGCCTGTGCCAGCGCCTGCAACTCTTGAACTTCTTAGGAGAGGAAAATTCTATTTTAGGGGAGGAATTGAGCAAAAGGAGCTTCTAACTCCGACAGGAGCTGCAATTCTTGCTCATTTTGCAAGACCCATGGAAACTTTTCCTCAGGGCAGGGTAATTTCAATAGGCTACGGAGCAGGGGATTCCGAGCTTGCCGGGCCTAACGTTCTTCAGGGAATATTATCCGAACTTGATTCCTGCCTGATTCCGGATATAATTGAGATTCTAGAAACGAATGCGGATGATGTAAGCGGGGAAGTCTTGGGTAACCTGTTTGAGGAATTACTTGCTATGGGAGCAAGGGATGTTGCAATTCTCCCGGCAACAATGAAAAAAGGCCGTCCTGCCCATATTATCAAGGTCATTGCAAAGCCTGAAGACACTGCAAAGCTCGCTCGAAAAATCATTATTGAAACAGGATCCCTTGGAGTAAGAGTTATACCTACCCGACACAGGTTGATGGCTGCCAGGCGGATAGAATCAGTTAAGTTTGAGGTAGAAGGGCAAGTGTATGAAGCTGCGGTCAAGATCGCTAGGGACTCTGAGGGCATACTACTCAATATTTCTGCTGAGTTTGAGGACTGCAAGAATATCGCAAAAATGAGTGGCGTCCCTGTAAAAGAGGTTATGAGAAAAGCAGAGGAGGCTGCAAGAAAGCTTTTCTCATGAGATTCTCAAAAGAAGAGAAAAGTAAAACTTAAAAGTAATAGTGGAAAGTAAAACTGAATGGTAAAAATAAGTAGTGAAACTGAATGGTAAAAATAAGTAGTGAGACTGAATAGTAAAAAACTGGAAAGTAAAAGCCTGAATCTCTGAGGCTTTTACTTTTATTTCTCTATCTTTTTTGCTAAAATCAGAGTTTACCCATAGAATGCAGGAGTTCCGCATTCAGCACACTTGCTCCCGCTGCTCCGCGAATGGTGTTATGTCCCATTGCGATGTACCGGATTCCTTCTCTTATGCGGCCTACTGAGACGCTCATGCCTTTTCCCATATTGCGGTCAAGACGTGGCTGAGGCCTGTCGACTTCGTCTCTTACTATTAAAGGCCTTTCAGGCTCAGAAGGAAGTTCTTTAAGTCTGGGGTCAAAGTTCAGGAAAGCTTTCCTTACTTCTTCAGGCGTCGGTTTATCCCTCATTCCAGCCCAGATGGCTTCGGTATGCCCATCTATAACAGGGACTCTGTGGCAGGAAGCACTGACTCTCATATCTGCAGGCACGATTTCAGAGCCGTTGAACTCTCCGAGAAGCTTTAAAGTTTCAGTTTCTATTTTCTTTTCTTCGCTTCCTATGTACGGAATTATATTATCATAAATTGCCATTGCGGCAACTCCGGAAAAACCTGCCCCTGAAATCGCCTGCATTGTGGCTACCTGTATGGTTTCGAGCCCAAACTGCATAAGAGGCTTTAAGGTAACGGTCATGACAATTGTGGAACAATTGGGATTTGTAATAATATACCCATCCCATCCCCTAGAATCCTGCTGGACTTCGAGAAGGCCAAGATGTTCTGGGTTTACCTCGGGAATCACGAGAGGAATATCCTTTTCCATCCTGTAAGACGAGGCATTGCTTGCCACTGCAAACCCGGCTTTTGCAAATTCGGGTTCTACGGTCTGGGCAAGGTCTGCGGGAAGTGCTGAGAAAACCACATCTGCATCTACGGCTTTCGGATCTACCGGGACGACTTTGATATCTTCAACGCTTTCCGGCATAGCTGTGTCTAACCTCCAGCCTGCAGCTTCTTTATATGTTTTGCCGGCGCTTCTCTCGGATGCTGCAAGGGCTGTAATCTCAAACCAGGGGTGGTTTGCAAGTGCTTCTACAAATCTCTGCCCGACAGCGCCTGTGGCGCCTAAAATACCCGCTTTAATTGATACCATCTAAAAAGCTACCTCCGGAAAGATAGAAATGATTAGTAATAGTGATTGATTATTAATAGTGATTAATAAAAAGGAAAAAGAAAATTGGAATAAATAGATTATTCCAACTGATTACCGTTTTACTCTTCTACTTTAATTGCCTGGTTCGGGCATGCCTCTTCACATGCACCACATTCTACGCATTCGTCATTGTCGACTACTGCGATTCCCTTTTCTTCATCAAGAGCAATTGCATCATTGGGGCATTCATCGACACAGGTTCCACATCCGGAACATTCATCTGCATTAACTGTTGCTGGCATATTTATTCACACTCCTTTTGATTGCTCGATATATACCTGGAAATTAAATAGGGCGTTTTTGAAACTTCCATAGGATATCGAAAAGTTTGGTCATAACGCCATTGACAAGACAAACATAAAAACTTATCGCTTTTTAACAAATGGAAGATTTCTAAAATCAGGATGGAGTTAACCATCAGGAGGCTAGAAAATCTCATTGAAAGTTATAAAATAAAGGGAAAATTGAAAAAAGTTTATTTAACACACTGAATCATGCATAGCAATTCCGGCATCAGTAAGGCGGTACGTTCCTTCTTCGAGTTTCAGGAAGCCTTCCTTTAGCAGGAAATCCATGTGGAACTTAAAGAAGAAATCATTCAATCCGGATTCTTCTTTTAATTGGTTTTCGGTCTTTCCAAATATCCCAACAATCCGGAGGAGTTTTCTTCTTGCAGGATTTATGGAAACTTTTTCCATCATCATATGTTCCAGCTTGACAGCTTCACCTTCGGTAGGCTCGCCTTTTTTTTCAAAATAGGCGTCAAGTTCATCGATTTCCTCGTTCATGTCAAAACTCCATTATTTCTTGTATTATTAAAACTGACCTTTTTTTAAAGAGTTCCGAAAAGAATAAGTGTGATTGTAACTCTCTTAGTTAAGTCGCAAGTTTCTACCATAACTTTAATTTTAACTTTAAGTTGAGTTTTATACTATCTTCATTCATCTTTACTGTATATATTAATCCTGCATATTTGCTCATGTTCGTGCTCATCATGATTATCAGTATCATGCTTTTTAATTTCTTTTTCAAAAGCGATCCCTGATTTCCCAAGATTCTCTTCAAGGGTACATTCAATTATCTCTATGAGTTTATATTTAGGGACCTTTGTAACTGCGGAAAGTAGCCTGAGTTCGGTTTTCTCACTTTCCAGATCAGGGATTATCTCTACCTGAGGCACTTCTTTAGAAGATGTTATACTGCCTTTAACTACAGATTCTGGGGATTTCATGGAAAGCTTTATGTGCCCTACAAACTCAGGATTAATTTCCCGTACCCTCTCCTGAACGATTTGAAGATTTTTTTCTACGAAGCATACACTTTCTTCAGGACTGAAATCCAGCGATCCGAGAGTATAGAGAGCTGAATAAGCCGAGACTTCGGAAAGCTCAATGGAATTTTTCTTTTCCTGGGAAGGCTTTTTAAGCCCTGGGACCGCGAGATGGAGAAGCAGTTTTTCGAATTGATCATCTTGATGTTTTGCGGAAAATTTTAGAATCCTGGCTTCTGGGTTCATTTCGTGGAGCATTTTTTCAGCAGCAAGGACAGTTTCTAAAGGCGTTATATCAATCTTGTTTATACAGAGAATTTCAGCTTCTTTTATCTGCGTTTCTATAAACCTTGGGATCTCTTTTGCTTCGGTCCCAAACCTGCCAGGATCTAAAAGAGTTACTATCGGGGCAAAGGAGAGCTCAGAGAGCCCCATTGTTTCTATCTCTTCCCTTATCTGCCCCGGGAAGGCGATTCCTGTCGGTTCAATAATTACAATGTCAGGCGCAAACTCTTCCTCAAGGGTCTGAAGAGTATACTGCATACTTATCCTGAGTGTACAACAGATGCAGCCGCTTGTAAGTTCCTCAGTTACAATGCCAGGACTTGTAAGAATATCTCCATCAAGCCCAATTTCTCCTATTTCATTTACAATGATTGCAGTCTTTTTTCCTGCGTCATTGAATTGTTTGCTGATTCTAAGTATAGTGGTTGTTTTCCCGCTTCCGAGAAAACCTCCTATAATCATGACTTTCATGTCTCTCTCCTTTTTTCGCACAATAAAATTGTTTTTGAACGGTCTGAGGAATATAATCTATTTTATGGTATATATAAAATAGCAGGAATGGTTGATCTGATATGTGAGGTAATTCAAAAGAAGATCATGATATGATCTGATATTGAAAAATAGATTGCGTTCTCATCAAAGAACCTGGAAGTTCCGAACGGCTTTAAGAGATTTTGTTTATCTGGGAAGAGATACTGAGGTACTAGACTCACGGGTTGCGAGTTTTAATTAATTCTCTTTCAGTTTTTCCCCTTACTTGTGGAGTAGATATTGACGAGTGGGGTATTAAAGGGATGAGAACGCAATTTATACTACACGCTTACAGTATTTAATATTTTTAACACACAATGTTATTCTATTATCAATATATTAACACATTGTTATAATTTTAGTCCATTGTTCTAAGCTTATATTATTTCTATAACATTATCTTATGCCTGTATATATGGGGCTTCTGCATCTTATTTTCATTCTTTATGTTTGAGGTTTGATTATATTTAAGTCTTAAATAATCTTTTTCTAGGCCTATATATGAGAAAATCAGTTTTATGGACTGAAATGCCTACAAAATCTGACTTTCAGATTTTAGGGGACTTAAGGCAAGGTATGGGGTAAGGTCTAGGGATTTTTCTTATGGCTTTTAATTGGTCAGAAACAATTTAAATTATATAAATAGAACAATTTATATATCTCTTAGTAATGATGAGAGAAACAAAAGGAGTTTCAGAACTATATTTATTTGTAATCACCTTGTAATTACCTTGTAATCCTTTTGTAATAGCTATGAGGAGCATTTGCATGCAAAGCAAGTCAATTACGCCGGAAATAAAAGCTTTCCTTATTTCCATAGGTTCGGTTTCCGTAGATCCCTCGCTTATCCCACGAGCTCGGGGTTCGACTGCGGGTCCGGGGGCAGGTACAAGTTCAGTTTTCTTCAGATCTGGAGACAAACGGGTAAGGCTCAGCATAAAAGAAGACTCTCCTCTTTCAATTCTAAAGGTTCAAGACGAAGGATATGTTGGGATTTTCTATCAAGGAGAAGAACTTGTGCGAGGGAAACTTGAGCCTGCCTCTGCGCACTGTCCTGATCAAGCTTTTATAACTCTTTGTGAAAGGTGTGTATTTGACTGCAAATATTGTTCTGTTCCCAAATTGCAGGGGCATGTTAAAAACGAAGAGGAAGTTCTGAGCATAATTGATGAGGTTTTGCAAGCAGGAAATCTGAAAGCTATTTCCCTTACCTCAGGCGTTGAAACCTCAATAGAAGGAGAGGTTGAACGAGTGCTCAAACTGCTTCCTGCTCTCAAAAAGTACAATGTTCCTGTTGGAGTTTCGGTGTATCCTACTAAAGGTTGCTCCAGAAAATTCTATGAAGCAGGAGCTTCTGAAGTCAAATATAATGTTGAAACTATGGACCGTGAAATCTTCAAAACAGTCTGTGGAGACCTTTCCCTTGATTATATTCTGGATCGCCTCAGGGAAGCTGTCGACGTTTTCGGAAAAAACCGGGTTTTCAGTAATTTTATAATAGGCCTCGGAGAAAGCGACGATTCTGTAAGGGATGGAATTGAGACCCTTGCAAAAATCGGAGTAATTCCTGTTCTGCGGCCGGTAAACCCGCATCCTCTGAGAGCTGGATATTGTTTTATGGAACGGCCGTCCCCTGAACGCCTTCTAAAGCTTGCAAAACTTGAAGCCGAGATTCTCAAGAAATATGGGCTGGATCCAGGGCTTGCAAAAACCATGTGCCTGAAATGTACAGGCTGTGACCTTGTCCCTTTTATTGATTTTTAATTTCTACTTTGGTTTTATTTTTTTGTTTAAAAGTTGATTTTTTTCTCAAAGAATTCGTCTTAAATAGGACTTGAGCACTTGGGTAGTAAAACCAAGAACAACAGACGTTTCTGTTAAACCTATATTTCAGGAAACTAAAGATCTTTTAATTCTATTGATCTCCATTTCAACCATATAGGTTCTACTTTTTCTTCTAAGAGGGACCCCATTATTTCTACTGGAAACTTTTACGGGTTAATTTTTTATTACTACTTATTATTTCATTTTTTTCTTTTTTATTTCATTTCTATATATTTTTCAGTTTGTCCTTCGAGTTTTTATTTTTTATGTGAAATAGATTCTGTTTCCTTTTTGATGCGGTTTTTAAAAATTCTAATGTCTAATTTTATTTCTTATAACTTATTTACAGTTAGCTTACTGTGCTTAAATATTTGTTTCCTTATTCGCATTCACTCTTATCTTTTCATTTTTCGTTCCTGAAAATTCAAGTGCCCCATTATTTCCAATGGAATCTATATGTTAACAGCCAATTTTTCTGGAGTATATATAACCCGAGTTTAACCAAAGGTCTTTTTGGCAAGCACAAAAAATCTTTTGAGAAAAGTTCCCGAATAAAGTTCTAGCCTCATGAAATTACTTTCTCTTATCCTGAATTTTCTCTTTTTTAAGTCTGCTTATCTTTTTCTGTTCATTTGCCGTCGTGGCTTTTATTTTTGCCCTGTATATCATTCCTGAATCAGTGATTTTTAAAGTAATTTACTCTAAGTAATGCTCCTGAAAGCTATTTGTTAAAATTATAACTTTAGGGCTACAGGAGTACAAAGAAAGTATGTAAGTCCAGCTTTGAGGATGTAAGTTCAAAAAAAATAATCAATTATATAAATTTTTAAGGGATACTTTAAAGATTTGGCTCTCAAATGAAAACATGTTTAGATAGACTCTAAGCTAGCAGCTTTAAAAATAGGAAATGAAGAAATTTTATTTAGAAACTGGAATTAAATTTAAAAAATATGAAAAGAGATTTTAAGTGAATAAAGGGCTTGAAATTTAAAATATTTAATCCAAGGATGTTTCATTCTTAAGATCTAACTTGAGTTTTACTCAGGTTCCTTGTTTTTTATTTACGGCGTCTATTTATCCTTTATATTTTCGAAGAGTTTCTCTCTATAAAGAGTTTCTCCCTATAAGAAAATTCTAACCCTTTTATTCCCACTGGAAATATTGAAATCGATTTCCTCTGACCTTATCCTCTCTGTTCAAATTTTAATTTTTTTCTTTTCTGCTTTTTTCAAATCATGTTTTTATTTTTCTTTTTTATTTTTCCTGTCAGACCTTTAACCTTCAGGCTTGCTTGCCTAATTTCGATAATTCTTCTGCACTTACGCCCTCGTGAACTACTTTTGCAATCCTCCGGACAAGACCTGTTGGGTCCTGAGACTGGAAAACATTCCTTCCAATGGCAACACCCCTTCCTCCGGCTTCGAGGGATCCTTCGATCATCTCCAGCAGTTCCTGTTCAGAGTCCATTTTCGGGCCGCCTGCGATAATTACAGGTACAGGGCATCCGTCAACTACTTCTTTAAAAGTTTCAGGGCTTCCGGTATAATTTGTCTTGACTATATCGGCTCCGAGTTCGGCTCCGATTCTAGCTGCATGTTTTACGACATCCACATCATATTCAGAGCGAACCTTTTTTCCGCGTGGGTACATCATTGCAAGGAGTGGAATTCCCCATTCATCGCACTTTCCTGCCACATAGCCTAGCCCCTGTAGCATCTCATACTCGTCTTCAGCCCCTACATTTATATGAACGGATACTGCATCGGCTCCAACTTTTATAGCTTCTTCTACGGTTGTTACCAGAACTTTATGGTTAGGATCAACGGAAAGAGAAGTTGAAGCTGACAGGTGGATTATAAGACCAACATCATGTCCATACCCTCTATGTCCATATTTGGCAAGTCCCATATGCCCGAGCACGGCATTTGCCCCACCTTCTGCTACCCTGTTTACAGCTTCCTGAAGGTTTTTAAGTCCTTCAATTGGACCAGCACCAACTCCGTGGTCCATAGGAATAATAATCGCGTTACCGGTATTTCGATTGAATATACGCTCCATCCTTACGGATTTACCTATTGCATTCATAAGCTGCATATACGAATTTAATGATATATATTTTGTCAGTATATTTCTGAGGACCCAAATATCAGGGTTTCTTTTGCTCACTTCCTACGAATCTAATTCATGAGCCGGAGACTAAATAGCTTAAAAAATAGTTTATAAAAAGTTTAAAATAATTTAGAAAAAACTTAAAGACTTTTTGATAACTTACTTTGTGTTCTCGTTCTGATAGATCCCTGAATACCCTTTTTCTACTTCCGTGTCCAGGGTATAGAATAAAAGCTGCATAATTCTGGCGTCTTTTTTCAGCCTGAAGCCTGCAGTGTTGTAAACTACCAGCATCGACTCGCTACGGCCCCTGTATCCTGCATCCCATACCGCGGTTTCAAGGGTAGCTCCGCAGCGAATAAGGGTTGACCGCGGCTTTGCAATTGCAGCCAGGTTCATGGGAATATTTACAATCTCATTGAAAAGCACCTTGTAAATCCCAGCAGGCAAGTGAATCCAACCGTCGCTCTCAAATTCGAGTTTTTCCCCATCTGGAAGCTTTCTCTCTGAATTATCAAAATCCACAGCTCCAGAACCTTCTATTGTTTTCACTTCTTTCAGGGTAAGCTCAAGTCCGTTAGGCTGGATCTGAGTTTCTATATCAATGGCATTTTCAAGCAAAGGAGGTTTTGCCTGTATAAGTTTTTTCAGTTCGGTACTGGATAGAAGTGTCATTGGAACCGTAATTGCAAAGGTTCTTTATTACTGTTTCGGATTTATCTCTGTGGATTTTATTGTTTTTTGATTTTCTTTTATTACAATTACTAATATCATTGTCTTTATTATTTTAGACAGGAATTTATGAAAAGGTTTATTCTTTTTAGGAAAATAATCACTATCTATCAAGATTTTCATATTAATGCTCAATCGGGTTTAATAAAGAGTTTACGAGAGGCTTTGAATGATAGCAAAAAGATCTATTGTATACGTAATTTTCTCTGTATTTTTCATCTTTTCATTAACAGGCTGTGCCTTGGCTGCTACGGGCACGTCGGATCTTTCCACAAAAGAAAATTCATGGGATTGCTCCAAGGAAATCCTAATTACTGAAAACGCCGGTAAACCCCTACAAGGATACCCTGTCGCTGTTAGTTTGAACTCTTCTAATTTTAACTTCTCCGAGGCAAAAAGTGACGGTTCAGACATTCGATTCTCATCAGGAAATAGAACGCTCAATTACTGGATCGAAACCTGGGACCCTGAAAATGAAGAAGCCCTTATCTGGGTCAGGCTTCCGTCTCTCTCTGCAAATCAAACCGGTAAGATCCTCATGAGGTATGGAGACCCAGAGGCTGAAGCTATGAGCAATGGAGAAAAAACTTTTGACTTTTTTGATAATTTCGAGGGCAATAACCTCAACGAGCTTGACTGGAACGCTGAAAGTGCGGGAGGAGGCCTGGTTGAGGTTAAAAATGGGATCTGCAATGTCTCAGCTCCAAAGGTTCATGCATATGATTCCTCTATGATCTACAGCAAAGAAAATTTTGAAATTAATTCTATTTTTGTGGTCAAAAGAATGAAAGTCACCACAGGTGATGACAATAGAGGGCCTGTGCTGCAACAGGGTTTCATAGACCAGGTCGACAGTAGAAAAAATCAGATCAAGCATGAGACCGAGCTTGCCAATGAAAGCCGCGTAGACCTGGAAACAGTTTACAGGAAGGAAAAAAATAATCTATATGATCTCACTGACGTCAACGTTCCTGAAGGAGAATGGTATGTCTCAGGAATTGCCTGGTATGAGGAGAACGATACCCGCAAAGTATCCTGGTTTAAAAACGGTGTCCGTGACCCAAGAATGGACGTCGCCTCAAACGATTCGATAACCAATTTCCCAATGCATATTTACCTGTATGCTGCTTCCTACAAAGACGCCTCGAAGAACACAGGCTATATGGCAGTCGATTACGTCTTAGTTCGGAAATTTGTCGAAACCGAGCCCACGGTAAAAATTATTTCGGCTCAGGGAGAAGGTAACGTTTCTTCAGAAAGCGTTTCTGAGACTAACTCTAAAAACTCTTTGAGAGATAATTCTGAGAATATCTCTAAAAACAACTCTGAAAACTCTTTGAGAGATTATTCTAAAAACAGCTCTGAAAATATTTCCGAGCCTCAAGCCGAGCTTGAATCCGAGATAAATTCCGAAACTTTTGTTTCTGAGGAAGCTGCTCAAACACAGAAAAACCTGAGCCAAAACGAGACAGGCACTCCAGAACTCTCATTTCCTGAATACACGATCGGGATCTCTGGAATCAGACTTTCTTCCCCGTACGGGTTTGATTTCTATTCCCTGGTAAATGAACTTAACTCCTCGGGAATAGATACGATTTTCCTTAGTGTAGACAGCGAAGATGTATGGCAATACGAGCGCTTTGTGAAAATGGCCCATGAAAAAGGAATTTCCGTACATGCCGTGATTCTGGAAAATGTAAATTGCACAAAAAAGGGAGCTGGTAACCTCTGCCAAAATTCTCTTAATACAGTACTTGGTTATAATCAAAAGTCCCTTGCTCCTTTTGATGGAATAGAGATCTACATAAACTCGTCTGCCTGGAAAGATTCTGACGAAAGCGAAATCGATTACAAGACACTGTTTGAAACAGCAAATAAAGAGGCCGAAGAGAACTTATCTATCTCAGCAAGCCTTCCACTTAATTATACTGCATCTCAAATGAAGGAAATTGCTCCTTTTGTCGATTCATTTGTTATAAGGGCTTATCCCGGTGAAGCTGGAGAGCTTAATTCCGTTTCAGGTATTGTTGATGCCATTGCCCTTGAAATGGGAGAGATAAGAGGGGCGGGTTCAAGAGGAATTATAGAGATCTCTGTTGAAGAAGGCTTTAAGGATAAATATTCAATACAGAAACTTTTTGCCGGCCTCGTAGATTATTATTCCAATGATTCAGCTTTCATGGGCGTCTCTATCTTTAATTACAATACCTATAAAGAACTGCCTCGAACAGAGCCAGAAGAGAAGGAGTTTCCAATTCCCGGATTTAACGCCCTCCCTGTAATTCTTGCAGGGCTTGGAGCTTTCGCCCTTTTAAAAGTAAAGAGGAGTTAAATTCAAAAATTGAGAGAAACTGAATTAAAAAAGAAATTAGAGCAAGGAAGAACAGGAGAAAAGCTAAAAGAAGCATAATTCTTTCTTTTCTGTCTCCTTTTAATTTTTTATCCCTTCATCCTCTTTTTCTTATCTTTTTTCATCCTTTTTACTTATCTTTTTTCATCCTTTTTCTTCTCCTTTCTTTTCCTGATGGCTTAACGGGACAGCTTACTTTTTAGATAAGAGAAATCTTTTTATGTTAATCAATCATTTATACTTTATCCAATTTTGTGTAAAGTCTAGATTTTTTATACATTTAAACGGGGGTTCTAGCATTAAAATTCTTGGATTGGTGGGTAGTCCTAATATCAATGGAAACACTACAAAGCTTGTAAATGCAATTCTCAACGGAGCTGCTGAAAACGGTGCAGAAAAAGTAATTTACAATCTAGCTTCTCTAAATATTAAGGGTTGTGATGCCTGCTGCAGATGCCAGGAATCTGGTTGCTGTGCGATAGATGATGACATGCAGGAACTTTACCAGGAAATCCAGGCTGCAGACACTGTTGTACTTGGCTCTCCTGTTTACATGTGGCAGATGACTGCTCAGACTAAACTCTTTATCGATCGCCTGACAGCCTTCTTAAAACCTGATTTTTCGAGCCGGCTTGATAATAAAAAACTTATTCTTGTTTTTTCCCAGGGAAGTTCGGACAGAGATGCCTTCAAACCGTATTTTGAATATACAGCCGGAATTCTCTACTACCTAGGTTTTGATGTTTTAGAAACCATTATTGCTGCTGGCACGGATAATCTTGAAGTCTCCTTCAGGCCCAGACTGCTTGAAAAATCAAGAGAGCTCGGAAAATTGGTCTCGACTACTCATCTGTCTGGCCCTGAATTTAGAAGAGGCGAGTCAAGCTTGATCCCACTTATATGATTTCTCCCCTGTTATTTTTCTTTTTACTTCCAATTTTTACCCTTTTAAGCCTGCTTTTACCATTTAAATCGCTTTTCCTTTTTTGAATCTTATTTCTCTCTTTCACGCCTCAAGAAACTTTTCTGGATCTTATACTACCCGATGTGTCCTTTAAGCAAGTTTCCTTTTAATTCCAGCACCATAAATGCTTCAACAGGTGCGCCGAAAGGATCTGTGATTCCCCATGTAGTTGCCAGTTTAAACTCGAATCTCGGATAATATTCAGGATTCCTATAATTTTTCTATCAACTTCAGCTACGAATGAATGTTTAGGAATAAACTTCGAGTTTTTCCTTAGATTTTCAACCATTTTTCCTTCATTATGTTTTGGTATCACTTATCTTTACCCATGCTTGTTTTTCATTACTTTTCCTTGCAATCTTCTACGTATTATTTATCCATTCGTGCTATTACTGGAAAAAATAGCTTGAAAACTACGAAGATAAAGATAAATAGCCCAAATCCTATCTGGATAAGGACTTTTCCACGCTCAATAGGCTCTTTTTTGGCTTTAACAGCTCCGTAACAGACCTGACCCAGTCCAATTCCGGTGGGAAAGATTAGAGCCCACATATAGATCCAGCTTTTCAAATTTCCTGTTGTGTATTGATAAAAGAGAACCAAACCAAGCATATTAAATGTCCAGCTCAAAGAAGCAAGCCATTCTCCTAGTTTATTTTCGGATTCCATAGCTGTAGCAAAGAAAAACATTCCAATTACTATGAGATAGAACGGCAGGATAAACTTTCCAAGGTTAATTTGTTTAAAAATGATAACTACAAAGACTACTGCAAGAAGTATAAAGATAAATGCAGCGGTTATTATACTGTAGTCTTTCTCCCTTGTCAGATTGTTTCCCATGCTAACTCAAACCAACAAGTTCTATTCCAGAGATATTATTTTATACCAAATATTATATAATTCTTTTTTTATTTATTATCTCTATCTGACTACCGCACTTTATAATAAGCTACTTTTGTCATTTTATTTCTATGCGTATAATTTTTATTGGATCTCTATAAATGTAATTTATCATTTTATTCCATACACATACATTGACTCTACTTCTGAATTCGCAATTGGTTTTTCCTGTATCGAAGAAACAGTAATATTTCTAAAACAACTACTTACATTGATAGGGGGTTTACAACTGGCACAGAAAGCAATCGAAAGATCCGAAGAAGAATGGAAAAAGGTACTCACATCTGAGCAATATCACGTCCTGAGGCAAAAAGGTACGGAAAGGCCTTTTTCCGGCAACCTGTACTATAACAAGGAAAAAGGAGTTTACACCTGTGCTGCCTGTGGGCAAGAACTCTTTTCCTCGGACACAAAATTCGAGTCCGGAACCGGCTGGCCAAGTTTCTATGATGTGATTTCGAGTGACAGGGTAAAGCTCAAAGAGGATACCAGTTATTTCATGAACAGGATTGAGGTAGTCTGTTCCCGCTGCGGAAGTCATCTGGGTCATGTATTTGAAGACGGCCCTGTACCAACCGGAAAACGCTACTGCATTAATTCAGTTTCTCTTAATTTCAAGAAAGAAGGTGAAGAAGGCAAGAAAGGCGAAGAAAGAAAGTAAGAAATTTTTTGATCAATTATAACCGTTGAGCTACAACCGTCGGCCGCAACCGTTGCGCTGTTTGATTACGCCTCCACGTTGTTTTCGCTCAAGCCTTTTTTGAAAAGGCTTGTGATAATCTGCCGACCACCTCGTTGCTTGAATTTTCGCTCAAGCCTTTTTTGAAAAGGCTTGCGGGCAATCAATTTTTTAAAAGCCGTAAATAAGTCTAATTCCATAAGTTACAGATTTTAAGGTTGGGGAGAGGAGGTTCAGATAAAACTTGAGACTGGAAAAGAAACATGTCAAGATAATTGTATCTTTAATCTTTTTAATTTCTTATCTTTTATTTTTCAATCTTTTATTTCTCATTGAGGGATTAGGCCCTTCTATCTACGCCCCAGGCACACTAATTTTTGCTCTCCTTGGGTACTGGCTAGGTGGTTACCTGTATGATAGGTATTATAGGTATTTCAAGTGAAAAAGTCCAATCAAGGAAAAAATATTCTGATTACTACTTGATATCTATCTATATAGAGATTTTTCTGAACTTGGATTTTCATAATATTTATTATAGATTATAACAATCTATTGAATAGATGTTAAAAGCAATAATTTTTGATGTGGATGGGGTTCTTGTAGATTCCATGCGTTTCCAGGCCGACGCCTGGGTTAAAACCTTCAAAGAAATTGGTATTACCATAACTAGGGAGGATATTTACGAGCTCGAAGGCTCAAACAACAGGAGGTTAATTAAATCAATTTTTGAAAAGGTCGGAAGAGAGCCTGAGCCTTGGCATTTAGATCAACTGCCTGAGAGGAAACGTGAGGTTCTTGAGTTTGATCAGATAAAGCCTTTTGAGGGTATTCTGGATTGCCTTAAGGAGTTGAAACGACACTTCAAGCTCGCTATGGTTTCCGGATCTCATGTCGATACAATAAATAAAATTATTGATAAGTATTTTTCGAACTGTTTTGAGGTCATAATTACCGGGAGCGACCTTGAATATGGGAAACCTGATCCTGACCCTTACCTTAAAGCCCTTGAAATGCTTGACCTGACAAAAAACGAGTGTGTAGTAATTGAAAATGCGCCTTTGGGGATAACTGCCGCCAAGAGAGCAGGGCTTTACTGTGTTGCAGTTGCAAGTATGCTTGAGCCTAAAAAAATAGAGCATGCAGATCTTGTGCTAGAAGACCATGCTTCTCTTCTCGATTATCTGAAGAGCCTCATTACATGATCATAGGTTTTTTCCAGATTGTTTTCTTCACTCAGCCATGTTGATAGAAGTATTGCGGAAACTGAAAAGGGTTTTCATAAAGTTTTTTCTCTAAACTCTTTTTCAAGCATTTTTCTTACAGCACGAGGCCCATCTAGTTCTCTGGCAAGTCTTCAAATTAACTATTTACGGAACAAATCACAGCTAAAGATCTTAACAATCGAAAATAGGTAATACCTCAGGATCAGTATGTAAATTGAATATTCCCAAAGCTGAAAATTACAATGCTTGTTTCATAAATAACATATAATTGAAATTTTCCTAGTAAAACTAGTCTAAAAACTTGAGCTTTATCATTTATTGGGAAAGTACTGGAGCAGAGTCCATCTGTAAAATTTAACTTATTAGTTCTTAAAACGGGATCATTTTGAAAATTCAATAATTATAGAAAGAAAGTAACATGGGAGAGTTGTCTGAACTCCTTACTGATGGCACGGTTTTTTAGTCTGTTCGTATATTTTTTGTCCCACGCTACTAATTATCGATACTCCTCTCTTATATATATGTTTTTCCTTTTTCTATGTAATTATTAAATTAAATATGCTCTTCTTCTCTGGGAATATATTTTAGTCCTAATATTTAATTTCACTATATTTAGTCAAAATTATCTTATTTTTGTAGCATTATTCTTTATATTAATTTAATTTTTGATTAATCTGCTAACTGGGTGAATCCCACTCTGAACCTACTGCCTGAATCCCACAAATCTTCTTAAAAGATTTTGCCCGCAAGCTCAAAAAGGCTTGAGCGAAAAACCCCCGCAAAGAAATGGCCGGCGTGATCAACCGGCTCAACGGTTGCGGCTCAACGCTTGCGTTTAAGAGTACTGGTGTATAATAAAAAGGAACTTTGTGTGAGTTTTCATGTCCTTGTGATTATAAGTTCTGGTTGAACTAAAACGCAAGTATATCAAAATTATAAGGGGTGCAGAGAATACAGAGGAGACACAAGTCATGCAAAAACAAAGGCCAAGACGGCGAGAAATATAAACGAATCTGTGTATTCTAAGCTAGTTCTCAAAAAGAAAAAGAGAACCGGAGGATTCGGCTTAGAAGCCGTAGTTCTCCGGCAGGAAGACTTTAACTTCACTCTTGTATTTTGTAAGACAGTCGTCCATGAACTTGTCCATGTCGTCTGGAAGAGATTCGAGAGCTGCCTTTGCGTCTGCGAGGGCTTTGGCTTCGAATCTGGAGAGCTCGAGCTTGTCAGCTGCACCTTCTTCGACAATCTTGCAACATTCGACTGCAGCGTTCTTTGCTCTGAGGTAGATATTGTCTCCGTCCTTTACAATTGCCTGACCGACTCTGTAGGCGTTGTCGTATGCAAGGACGTATGCCTGTGGGTCTCTGTATCTGTCGGAGAGCATAAGGAGGTCCCTGAGAACCTTGTCGTTCTTGGTTTCAAGAGCGGTGTTCATGAGAGCGCAGTCGTATGCAAGGGACTCGGACCAGCACTGAACAGTTGTACCGCCGAATTCACCGTGGTACTCAACAGACTCATTGGACCAGCAGTCACAGCACTGCATGACCAGGTTACCCATTACGTCAGAGTGGGCACAGGTTGAGGTTTTGCCTTCCATGGTCATTGGCATACCTGTAATGGCTTTAACAATGATGTTTTCATATCCGCAGTCCTTACCAGGGCCTACTGCACCGCATTCGTATGCGACGAGGGACCTTGGAGCAGAGATTGCTCTTGCAAGGATTGCAAGGGTGTGGGCGAGGTTCTTGTCCAGCAGTCCACCGCCGATGAACATTGCGGTGTTTGCCTGGGCACAGTCTGTGTCACCTGCAGAGACAGTTCCGGTCTTCTTTGCAATTGCGGAGATGTCTGACCAGATGAGTTCCATGTCAATGGAACCGAGACAGCCGATTGAGTAGAGCATACCAGCAATGTCGTTCCTGAGAACTGCGTAGTCGAATACTTCCTTACCACCCATTGATTCAACGGACAGAAGGTCAGCACCTGCCTTGGCGCATTCTTCGAAGGCTTCGAGGAAGACGGAGTACTTGTCGCCTCTGAGCTGAAGGAAATCTCTGTTCTCACGAATGTCACCAATGGTGTGGCGGAGTGCGCACTTTATTCCATATTCATCGTGGAACTCTTCCATGATAGTTTTCTGGGCGTGTGCAACTTCTGCTCCCCAGGAGGGGTTGTTGGACATCTGCTGAACGTGTTCGGTTTCGAGAATAACTGCTGGGAAACCAACCTGAACCATCCTTGACATAATGTCAGTGGTGATCCTCTCGTATTCCTTTACGAGTTTTTCCTTGGATGCACCGGCTTCAGGTCTTGGAGCATAATTAATTTCAGGAATTGTGTAGCCTGCACCGATTTCGAGGTCGAGGCCTGCCTTTACCGGGTATTTGGATACGCCGAAGGTCATTTCGTCTGCGCTTGCGTATGCCATTGAAGTATATCTTTTTGCTGCCATTTAACTCACCTCAGTGCTTGTGGAATTTGTCTCTTAATGCTGCGATATCTGTAGTACCTGCAACTATTGCGTCAGCAACCTTGGGTGCATCAGCTGCTTCTTCACCATATATGCCGAGTGCATACTGAGATACGAAGTCCTGGTTAACTGCACCGCCACCGCACACGAATGGAATCTTATATCCTTTCTCGAGGAGTTTGTCGTTAACTTCCTTGAATGCATACATGGTGGTGGTCATTAGAGCAGTACCTGTGACCATAATTGGGTTGTTTGCGGCAACTGCTGTAAGGACTTCGTCCACAGGGACGTCCCTTCCGAGGTCAACTACACTGTATCCGTTTGCTCTGAGGAGAGCGGTAACGATGTTCTTACCAATGTCGTGAACGTCACCTTCTGCGACGTGACAGACAACAGTTCCCTTGGTTACAGGGGCAGCTTCAGAGTTTTCCTTACAGAATTCGATACCTTCGAGCATGGCGTCAGCGGACATCATGACATTTGGAAGGAAAATTATACCTTCATCATAGAGTCTTGTGACAACGCCCATACCGACCATGAGAGCGTCATCGATAAGAGCAATTGGGTCCTTGCCTGCATCGATTGCAGCTTGGAGACCCTCGATAACGTCATCTTCTTCTCCCTCGAAGATGGCCTTTGCGATCGGGTAGATCAGTTCGTCTTTAGGATAGATCTCTTCTGCGGCTTCTTCAGGCGTCATTGCCTTTTCCAGAGCCACATTGTATCTGGTTAAAACCTTTTTCAGACTTGCCTCTGTAAAGTCCAACATATTTTTAAACCTCCGTTTTGGTTTTTGGCAAAAAGATCTCTACCGTTACCGGGTCTACAGTCCCGGATATATTCGGTATCGTGAGGTTCCGGCTTTCCCTCCATGAAGTCATTTCTTTTGGGTATTAAGATCTGAAAAATCTGCAACGAGTCCGTTCTATTGGATTCTATCTCCAGATTTCCTCAGTATCTACTAGCGAAAGAATTTTCTTCTTCTTACCGGAACTTTTCCTTTTTGATTGATTTGCGTGTCCGTTAATTCTGACACATTTATACAACATAATTAGGGGAAATTATCACATATACCATAACCGACGAAAATTTTTTTCTGGTTTTTACAGAGCAATAAGGGGTCTGAAATTTTAAAGTAATTACACAGCTTTTTTCCCTGGAATTATTTGCAATCTCTTTTCCTGATAAACAAGTCTTAAATTTTTGAAGTCACTCTTCTAAACATCTAGACTTCTTCTAAATGCGTGGATAAATTACATAATGATTTTTTTTGAACAATGCGATTATTCAGATAAATCCGGTCAAAAATTTCAATGTTCATGTTGTACTCTTTCAATTTTACATCCTCTAATTCTTTTAGTTAGTAAAAAAACTAACGATTTCAAAATACATCTTAAGCTATCGTTTTTATGGATGCCTGTAATTTTTCAGGAACTCACATAATTATGTTGCCTAGACTTTCTTGCGTTTAAAATTATTCATCCAAATACTTTTATATAAATGGGTGTATCGATTATCCCTGTAATATGGCACAAACGCTTCTTCCTGTTCAGGTTGTACAGAATCAGACTGGAACTCGAATTTTCATCCGTCTTCGTGCGGAGATTTTAGTGTCAAATGATACAGAAATCCTATATCTACATAAAAATGCGATAGAAGTGGTTTGAATGCAGCATGAGTTAATAGATGTCGTATTTCGTTCCCAGAAACGAAGAGATCTCCTTTTACTTTTGGGAGAGGAACCAAGAACAATGGAAGAAATTAAAACCCTCCTTGATGTTTCTCCCACGGCTATCTTACCCCAAATCAAAAGGCTTACGGACAGTGACCTTGTTATTCAAAAAAATGGCAGCTATGAATTGACAGATATGGGAGATCAGGTCTTTAAAAGAGTTAAATCTCTTGTCAATGTCCTTATTTTACTCGAGAGAGACAATTACTGGATCGAACACGACCTAAGTGGAATTCCCCCGTATCTCCTCAACAAAATAGGAGACTTGAAGGACTGCAAGCTGGTTGAACCCGATCCGAGCCAGATTTTTGAACCGAGTACAGAACTTTTGGAATTCTTCTCCTCATCACGTTATTTGATGGTGTTCTCATCCTTTTACAGGCCTGAATTCCTTCCCCTTTACACAAGGCTTGCAAGGCTCGAGTCAAATGTCACTCTTATTTTCACAGAGTCGGTACTCGAAAAAATTATGCAGAATTATGAAAAGAAAATAAGAAAATTTACTACGCTGCAAAACACTGAACTTTTTGTCTGTAATGATGGGGTCAAGCTGGCTGAACTTATGGTTTCAGACCGTGGGATGATGGTCTCTCTCTTTGACAGCAATGGGAGATTCTATTATGATTACATGTCCTGTTCTGAACCTGAGGCTATAAACTGGGCAAAAGAGCTTTTTGAGTTTTATAAATCAACAGCCTGGCAGATCGAGAGCGAACAATATATTGATAACTTTATGTGTACAGCAGAAAGCGAAACTTTTCTGGAATCCATGTTGCTCAGCCTGCACTGATAAATAAGGCAATTCGTAAGGCAGTTTGTAAGGTAATTTGTGAGCCAATCGGCAAGTAATTAGTAAATATGTAAATTCAAAGTTAAATTTCCAACCAAATCCAGATTCTATTCCAGAATCCTTTTCAGGGAGTTAAATTGAATGAGTACAGAACTTCAGTTAATAGACACAATTTTTTTTTCGGATAAAAGAAAAAATTTGCTTTTACTTCTGAAGGACGGGCCAAAGACAATCGAAGAAATCAAGAAAGGACTTAATGTCAGTTCCAGTCCTATAATGGCTCAAATTCGCATCATGCTTAAGGAAGGGCTTCTGGTGCAAGAAGAAGATTGTTACAGTCTCTCTGTAAAAGGAAAGCTCATTGTCCCAAAAATGGAGCCTCTTCTCTCCACTTTCCAGGTTTTCGACGAGAACCATGATTATTGGGCAAGACAGAATTTACGGACTCTTCCTCCTCACCTACTGGATAGGATTGGAGAACTCGGGAGTTGTAAAGAGCTTTTACCTCAGAAAACCCATATTTTTGATTATCCTCCTGAAATTATGGATCCTCTTTACAGCTCCAGGACAGTTATGGAGATTTCTTCAATTTTCCGCCCTGGGTATCCAAGTCTCTATCTGGATCTCGCAATCAGAGGTATTGAAGTCTCGCTTGTTTTGGAAAGGCCAATTTATGAAAAATTAGTTTCCGATTACAGGGCAGATGTGGAAAAATTCTTAAATCTTAAAAACACAGGCCTTTTTGTTTGCGACCAGAAAATTGAGCTTGCTTCCAGCATTGTTACCGATCGCTTCCTCTCCCTTTCCATGGTCTCTAAAGAAGGAAGGTACTATAACCACGAAATGGTAAGTTTTGAGAAAAGCGCCCTTGTCTGGGGGCAAGAACTTTTTAATTATTACAAAGATTTGTCTGAAAAGATAGCCCGAATTTAATTTTTTTTGTTAAATTAATTTTTAGCTAACTTGATTTTTTAAACAATTTGATTTTTTTCGTTCCTTATTTAACTTGGGTTAACTTTAGTGAGCCTGAACTGAATTCTATTATAACAAGCTTTTTTACTCACTTCGGTTGATGTTGATTTAAACTATTTAAAATAAGTAAAAATTAAAGGGAGTTTCTCCCTTTAATTCAGAATATATTTTTCATATACGTTTTAACCAAAGCTGCATATTTTGTTAAATAATTAGCTCTGGATTCAATTCAGTTTGAGAGAACTCCATTGAATCCATGAGCTTTTCAACATTATTTTCCTGTAACTTTTTATTAAATTTTATACCTGCACCTTTTATGTTCTTTTATATCTGATTGCACAAATTAGACCGACAACTACGCCGATTATGCCAAATCCAGGTGACTTCGGATTTTCTGCACCTGTTTCACTTGAAGTATTGCTCTCATTATTACTTCCCTTACTATCTGCTTCTGTTTGAGTAAGTTCTGTTGTTAATGTGCTTTGCTCTCCTGTTATCACGAAAGAAGAATAGCCAGGCACATTTGCTGTGAAATGCAGGGACTGATCGTCCTCATTTGTAAGGTTTACTGGCAACTTCATCCATTCTTTATTTTTGTTATCGTACTTATAAAGCACAATAGAAGACGAATTGATGTTATTTTCCTGAATCCAGGCCTTTTCAACCTTGAAGCTTATGGCTGCATTTCGAATATCGTCAGAATCTCCATAACCACCGTTTCCTACCCACACATTAAAGGACTTATATACATTTCCTTCTGGAAGTTCTGTAACAAGATCAGATTTGTTTTTGAGGTTTTCAACAATTGCTGTCGTTTTACCCATTGTCTTTTCTGACTCAAAGCTAATATAATCAACAACGGTTACATTATTTGTAAAGTTGAAATATACAAGCTTCTCACCAGGAATGAAAACTCTAGCTGTATCTTTAGCTTCAACATTCTTCTGAGGCTCAGGAGATCCACCTGCAGATCCACCGGATGATCCAGAGCTGTGATGACTGCCGCCAGAGCTACTGCTTCCAGTGTCTTCAATCCCCTCTACAGGCAACTCTGTTAAATTCTGAGCGGGCATTTCTGTTTGATTTCCAATTTGACTCTCATTAGGTGCTTCAGTTTGATTCTCATTAGGTGCTTCAGTTTGATTTCCAGTTTGATTCTCATTAGGTGTTTCTACAGGCTGCTCCGGTGTTACTATATTTGATGATACGATGGCTGCATGGTCAATTTCTTTCTCGTTTAACACGACTTCATCTTCTGCTATACCGTCTCCATCTGCATCGTAGTGTGTTTGAGAAAAGCCTGTTCCGTCAGGTTTAGCCCAATAGTTTCCTGCAATATGAGGGCCACTTATTATATTTGCAGCGGCTGTTTTTGTAGTATTCCAGGTGTTAGGGTAATTGTGATTACTGCCAAAAATCACATTTACTGTGTTATTGAAGTAATTGTTATAAATTGTGCTACCGCCATATGAATTATCGTAAAGGCCACACTTTTTGTTAAAGTTTACATTATTACCAACAATAGTAGCACGAGCTTCGTACATTAAGGCTATTCCATTATCATTTTCTTTGATCATATTGTTTTCAATATTTGCATTCCCTAAATCTCCCACAACGACTCCTGTTCTACAATTTGAAATTGTATTGTCTTTGACAGTAGCGCTATAGGATTCACCGATATCAATTCCAGAATCACAACTTGAAATTTCATTATTATTTATCGTAAAGGTAGAGTATATACTGGTGCTAACGGCAGTATTATAATTCTCTATTTTATTTTTTTCAATTGTACAGTCAGCATAATCATTGAGATTTATTCCGTAAGAATTATCTGTGCCTTTTAAAGTAAAGCCTTTGATAACTGTCCCCTGTGCATCACTTTTAAGATCAAAACCATCTCCTTGAATTATTGTGTCTTCAGGATTACCTGATTGAGACATAATTACTAGATTTTCTGTATTGAGGACAATGTTTCCATTGTAGGTTCCAGGCTCTACAATTATTGTATCACCTGGCGTTGCGTTATCCACTGCAACCTGTATGGATTCACCGTTGCGTACTATTATCTCGGTTGCAGCACCTAGTCCAGAACCCATTATTAATATTAGAAAGACAGATAACAGCGCCATTATGCGATTATATTTTGTTATTTTCCACACAATTAACACCTGACTAAAATACATTTTTTATTTTTGATCTCAATCAACATCAAAAAACTCTCACATTTTACTGATGCAGATTTGTGATTAGGCTGTGAATATTATCCAGTATGAAAACATAATACTCCTTTTCAAAATACGAAATCAGTATTTAGTTCCCAAGCTTATCACTAATATATAAAATTGCCTATATTTCCAATATTATTTCTTTTATTACTAAAAATAATCTCCTGTTAGAAAGCTATTTTCTTAAGGCACCAGTTTTAATCCTATTGTTAATGTCTTAAGCTTATTTATCCAATGTTTTATGTAGCCTCATTTTTCTATAATAATTAAAACCAATAAAAAGAAACATTGTTGTTTCCTGCAATGACTTAGCAGATTCAAATCTATATAATATTTCAATACAGATACAATAGCAGACAATCAAAAACAAAAAATATTGAGAAAATTAAACTCCATGTAATAAAGTATAATCCTATAAAACGAGACAGACTAGAAATTGAAATAAAAATAGCTAATTACCTACATACGCGCTATAATTACAATATAAGAAAATAATTGCATATAAAATATTGAAAAAAGAAAATTATTTTCTGAATAAAATGTTTCTTGTTCCCAAAGCTTGAAATAACCTTAAGTTCCACCTTACTTAATCAATGAAAAAGCAAGGTTTTCCTGCAGTAGCTGACGAAAATACTGAAATCCTTATTCTCGGGTCTCTTCCGGGTGACGTTTCTATCAGGAAGCATCAATACTACGGGCATCCAGGCAATGATTTCTGGAGGCTCCTTGGCAATATTATCGGAGAAGACCTTCAGGATATGGGTTACCAAAAACGGCTTGATACTCTGAAACGTAATAAAATAGGGCTCTGGGATGTCTTTAAAGCCGGAAAAAGGGAAGGAAGCGAGGATTCCAAGATAAAGAACCAAGAGATAAATCAATTTTCAATCCTGAAAGAAATAGCCCCGAACCTAAAGCTAATTCTTTTTAACGGCAAGAAATCCGGAGAATACGAACCGATTCTAAGGGCAATGGGGTATGAAACAAAAGTCCTTCCTTCTTCAAGCGGAGCAAACCGGCGATTTCTGAAAAATAGGAAGTCAGAATGGGAAGCAGCTTTCAAGCGTTGATTAAATTTTCTTTACCTGACCAGCTTTGTGCCCTCCTTCCGAATACCCGGTTTTGTTTGCAGACTTTATTTAAAGCGTTGAGCTCCGGTTTTCAAGGTTATTCTACCGTTATGGCTTCATTGGGGCAGGCTTCTTCACAGGCTCCACAATCTACACATTCGTCTTCATCGACGACTGCACAACCTTCGTCCTCATCAATAGTGATTGCTTCTACAGGGCATTCCTCCACGCAAGTTCCACAGCCTGTACATTCTTCTTTCTTGACTTTTGCTGGCATTTTATGGCTCCTTTATTTTTTCTAAATTTTTTCTTTACTTTTTTATGCTATTCTTTCAGATCAGTATCTTAAATCTGTATTTTCAAAGCACATCTGGGATTTAGAGGCCAAATTAGTCTGAAATCCAGATGAATCTTAAGTTTAGGTTAGTCTCTTAAGTTCAGGTTAGTCTTAAGTTCAGGTTAGTCTTAAGTTCAGGTTAGTCTTAAATTCAGATTAGTCTGAAGTTCACGTAAGTCTAAAATTCAGGTTAGCCTGAAATCTATATGAGTCTGAAGTCAAGGTTAGCCTGAACCTATTTTTAATTATGTCATTCTAAATATATAAAATTGAGCGTATATATTTCCCAATCCATTTTACCGGCAAAATTTCCTTTATATTCTTTATTCACTCGCGATAATTTGGGCTTTTTCCAGCCTATTCAGGATTTCAAGCAGCTTCTTTTTGAGCCTGTTTGCTTCCCGAATCTGCTTGAGATAGGCTTCCCACTCTTCTTTCTTTCCAATAGATTCCAGAGTCTTCTTTACTTTTCGAAGGTATATTGATGCTGCCTCATATGAGCTTACTTTTGTTTTGGAGATCAAATCTTCTGCAATGTTTTTCCAGATCTCAATTGCAATCGCAGGATATTTTTCCTTTACTGTATTTGCAATTTCATCTTCTAAGATGGACTCGCGGGATTTTTCGGCTTCGCCTTTGCTACTTTTAAGCTCTTCATACCAATGGACTACTTCGTCAGCATCATTTTCTTGAATAGCTATACGTATCAACAGGTCAAGGACAGGAGGTTTAATTTTTTCTAATGAGCTCTCCAGTAACCCTGTTTTCGGGAGAACGTCAGGAAGGATTGAAAGTTCTTCAGCAATTTTGGGCTGGTTAACTGGCAACTCTCCGCATCTCAAGTACTTGAGGGCAGCCTCTCGAATCTCCAGCCATTTACCAATTTTTTTAGCGGCTTTCTGCATCTTAATATAACTGGGCAGTTGGGGAAATCTAAAAAACTCTTCCGTTTCAAGGGCAGCTATGAAAAGCCAGTTTTCCTTTTTCTCCTTAAGCTCAATAAGGATTTGCAAGAGCTCGTAGGCAGTGCCAGGTTCATATTTTCTTAGTTTTTTGATTCCTCTATAAATCCATTCTTCGGCTTTCTTTTTTTGCCCGGAATCAAGCAGCTCTCTGACAAGCCTTGTATAATTGCCTGTTCTTTCAGCTTCGAGCTCGGAGATCGGGATAATCTCTTCAGAAATCCCGGCTTTTCTCAGGGCTTCTATAAGCCTGTCAACAACATAGTCTCGTTCCCAGTATGAGCCATACAGGATATCTTTTTCTTTTTCAGCTTCTTGTAATCGGACTTTTAGGACTTCTGCAAATAGCCTCCATTCTTCCTGAGTATGGGCTTCTTTCCAGAGAGCAGGTTCATTAAGAATGCTGTAGTCGTCTTTTAGCTCAAGCTCAAGGGCATAAAGCATTTTCTCATGTGCAGGAAGAGAGGATTGAGATAAAGCTCTGAACACCACGTCTATGCAGTCGGAGATTTGTGTTCCTATATCCCCTTCTTCGTCATATTCTTCAATTTCTTTATACCGGTCCATGAGTTCTTTTCCAATATCAAGCAGCTCGTCAGGATGGCCTGAATCAAGGAGGCTTTCCATCCGAACCTGCACCTCTGAAAAATCAGGTAGATCTTCGCCTTCGTAACTCCAGAAATCAGAGCTCTTCACTTTTCTCCAGAGCTCGTCCAATTCGGAATAGATACCCCCAATAACTCCTTCCAGATTTTCGGATGAAAAGCTCTGGCGCTCTCTCAGATACTTGCCAAGTGTGCTGTCTTTTTTTGCAAACGTTGTTAGTATCTCGATTAATTCCGGTTTTTCCAGCTGTTCCAGATATTTGCGGAGAACCAGTGAAGATTCTTCATTTTTGGAGGCTTCGGAAGTTCCTGCTCCTGCAAATCCTCTCTTGGATCTTTTAATAAGGAGGTCTTCATCAGTAACAACCGGCACATCTTCTCCCTGCTCTATAAGGTCGAGATATTCAAGTACGGCTGCGACTCCGTGTTTGCAGTCATGTCCAACAGGACAAGTACAGACCGAACTCAGTTTTCCATTTTCTAGAGATACTTCTGTGAAATACTCTATTGTCCCCTCTACCCGTGCGACCAGGTTGCCTGAGAAGGCGAATTTGATTTCCTTTACCCGCCCTTCTTCCTGATACTTGATCCCCTTTGCAGTGGCTTTCTCTCCAGCCCAATCCTGGAGATCACTCCATTTAAGTTCCTTGAAGTTTCGGGCAGTTTTGTTTTCTTCTAGCATATGTGTTTATTTTTATCTATATGTAATATAAAAATGAACTTGTGGCTCTGTAGAAAACCTATCTAAATCAGCTACAATAGGCTGAAAATAAGAAAGTAAAACAGGTCAGGCTATTTAGCTCAATTTAATGAAAATTCTTTATTTCAGAAGATTTCTACAAAGCCGAAAATTATGAAATTAAATCTATAAATAAATATGTACATAAATAAATAAATAAATAAATAAATAAATAAATAAATTAAAATGGGTATCATGCATACAACGTCAAAATAATATCAGCTACAGTAGTTTACCATCCCAAAATAGATTTATAAGACATATAAAAAAGAAATATAAGCTAAAACCTTATGTTTCTTTTTGCTATAAAAATCATAAAAATAAGTGGGAAGATAATCTTCCCTTTATTTAAGCAATTCAATAATGTATTCCAGAAGATGTATTATTTCACTTTTTGTTGCACCATCTATTTCTTCTTCAGAATTATTTTCAGCTTTTGAATCTGACTGTTCAAGAAGTGTATTTACAACCACAGTTTTACTTGTAATTGCAAATGAAGAATATTCTGACACTTCTGCTGTAAAATACACATACTTTGAATCCTGTCCTGTTATGGTAATTGGTACTTCCACCCATTTTCCTTTATCATACATGTTCAGGACAATGGATGATTCGTCCAGACTATTTGCTTTAAGCCAGGACTTTTCAACTTTAAAGTTGACAGCTGCATTTTCAATATTGTTTGCAGCACCACCGTTGTCAATCCATATATTAAAAGATTTGTATACAGTGCCTGCAGGTGGCTTCTCAGTTAAACAAGTCTTATCTTTCAGGTCCTCAACAACAACTGTTGCTTTACCAGAATCTTTTGTTGATTCAAAATATATATTGTTGACAACTGAATTGTCATTTTTAACATCAACAGATACAGTTTGACTATTATCTATATATATCTGATTTGTCTCTTCATACTGGATATTAGTCTGTGATTCGGGGGAATATTCGTAATAGGATGAGTCATTTATATTTGTGTCGTCATCTGATGATATATACGTAACGTCATCGTATACAGAAGAATTGTTTGCTATAATAGTATCATCATCTGTATTTACATACGCGGTATCATCATCTGAAGATATGTAAGTAGTATCATCGTCTGTTGATATTACTGTATTATCGACTACAGTAGAACCGTCTGCTACTATTGTGTCTTCTTCTACAATGGAGTCTTCGATATTATCATTAGAAGTATCAACAACAGTAGTTTCCTCTTCAATATTATATTCATCTGAATTTACAATGGTTGAATTATCTCCAGTTGAATCAGCTGCTACAACACCTATTCCAGAGCTTGCCATTAATATAAAAACGGCAAGCAATAAAGCTATGAAACGGCTTCTTAATTTTAACACAGAAACACCCACAGAAATCATTTCCAATGCTTCATCTCAGCAATAATCCCAAGAAGGAGGCTTTAAGTTCCATACGGTCATTGATCTGAGATTAGCGTTGATAGATCAGTTAAGAATTAACTTTGAAATCCTCGATTAAATATATAAATCCAATTTATTAAGCTAGTCAATGTTACTTAATATTATCGAATAGTTATTATTATATTTTAAATCCTAATTTTTTAGTCAAGGGATTGAAGATAACTGTTAGATCTTAAAAGTCATATGGATTGCAATATTCTACTAGAATTGTAAGCAAAAAGTGTCATAAGAAAAAAGTGTTATGTTTCATCAGTTTTCTCAGGATATATGAATACTATTTATAAACTAAGGGCAATGAGTATAAAAACAGCAAAAAATAGTAATTCGTGTCAATAATGCACAAATAATAAGCTTATAAAAAGTTATTTTCTGTTAATTCGAATTCTCTTGAGTGACAAAAACAAAAATCAATAGATATTCTGTAAAGATATTATCATATTCAAGGAATATTGAGTAAATTTATGTTATAAACGTTAATTATATATTTTGTTGATCAAATAAAAACTTTAGTTGCCAAAACTCCTGGTGCATCAATTTCTAATTAATCCCAAGTCTCTGGAAACTGCAAATAAATGATCCGTATAAAAGAACTTTTTTACCTTTTAAATGACCAAGAGAATATATTCCTAGAGACAATATAATATATTCAATGTGAAAGATGAATGTAAAGGTAATTGATATGAACATGTCTGTATCATGCCTATTTTGGATTACCAGACAGCCTTTTTAGGGTAGGGTGACCATACTCAATTTTTTTGCTTTCAATGCAGAAGTATCGTGTTATTCAGATACACATTATAAGTATGATTATTTTCAACCCAGAAAGTAATTGATTTATCTTTTTCCAGGATGTAATTCAAGGACTCATTTGATGTACGGTCGTAGACCTGTGTGTCGCTTCCAGCAGTTACATTCACATTTACTAAAGATCTGATACCGTTTGTATATGCATTGAATGTGATGATATTTCCATTGGAACTTATATTATCAAAATATGCATCATATGTATTACGATTTATTTGACTATATTCGTAAAAAGACTCTATGGATACATTATTTGACTCATAATTATCTATCCAGTTTAGAAACTTTGATCGGCTAATTGAATATTTGATGGCAGGATTCTTATCCAGTTCATGGGTAAATACTGGGTGTGACATTCCGGCATAGGATGCTGGTTCCCACCATTCCCATGTGTTATCGTACAGGTTCCCAACAATCTTTTCAGTATGAACTCCTGAGTCTCCGTTTCTCCAGTACATTCCCCATTTTTTATATGCGTAAATTGCATGAGTAATGTTATCGTTATTTCTTAAGGAACACCAACTTGTTGGCTTTTTTCCAATTTTCTCATAAACATATGTATATTCTTCGTCAATTGTTTTATACGCCTGTTCAAGGGGTAAATTATTCAGTTCTTTAGAGAAATGTATACCTGTTTCCCAAGAGTCATTATTAACCAGATTCTTTAGGTATTCAAGATCCGTCTCATTACATTCGTCAATAGATCTTACGTCAAACCATAATGTCCCTCTGCTATCCTTACTGTTCAGATAATTAATTCCCTGTTCAACTGTATTTATCGGATGAGGCCCATCAATTCCGAATGCTATCATTTTGCTATTTCCAATTGAAGTTATGAATTTTCTGTCAGCTTTCTGGTTTATACTGTGTATATCAACATCCAGATATGTTCCTCCTCCCATAAAAAAAGATGTGAACTTGATATACCCATTTGAAAAGTCTACATACGGCAATTTTTGTCTTTCAAGGTTATAATATGGAGTAACTATACAGTTACCATCTTCTGTGCAGATCGTATTTGTTTTATTTTCTCCATCAAATATAATTTTGCAACTAAAATTCTCTTTAGCGTTGCCAATAAATATGCTTTTAGAGTCTATATTGCCAGAATCGGTCCGGAAATAACTATTCAAGGCAGTTTTATTATCTATTTCTTTAATTCTCATTTTTGAGCCCGGAGTGTCAAGTTCAACAAAACTTTGTGGATCATCTGTTTTTATGCCCATTGAGATTTCGTAGCTACATTTAACCATAGGCGTAAGATCACAAACATATAGAGGATATAGAGGTGATTTTCTTGTGGTTGTATACTTCAACTCTTTCGAATTATTATCAAAAAGAATTTCAGATTTATATTTTTCATGAACCTTTGAATTTTCATTTTCAGATTTAGTTGTATTATTCCAAACTTTGGCAATGAAAATATTGTTCGGGACATTATTTATTTCACTATAATTTTGTGAGAATAGTGTGATATTACCTTGGTTAATATTTTCAGTGATTTTTAAGTTAGTTGTATCTGAAAATGATTCCAACTCTCCAGTAAAACTTAATACAACTGCAATGAAAAATAATATCTTCATGTAATCAATGACCTTTATTTTAAACACCTCTAATTAGCCACTGGAATTGACACAAAATGAGCTAAAATACTAGTTTAGGGAGATTGATGTAGAAGGTAGGCATCTAGTCTATAATTTGATAGAGATGATTGGAGGCAGGCCAGAATATCCCGCCTGATACTATTATCTCTGTATTAGTTAATTCTTGTCGAAAGAAAGGTCAGAAGCTATAAAACAGGTCAGAAATGTTCAGTAATTTTCCCACAGAACAATTAACTTGGAGACTTCAAATATATAACCCGTATAAAGGACTTATTTTATCCTAAAAACCCAAGATAATATATTCTTTAGAGGCAATATAATATATTCAACGTGAAATAATAACAGTATTATTCCTATAGACTCCTCAAAAAATGATTAGTTTTTAAGGACTATTAAGCCTTATTTTTCTCAATTAAATATAGTACCAGTCCTTACCCAATTAATCTACATTCATTAAATGATCTATTTGCTATTTAGAGGGATTAGATGTTTTAATTGATTAAACAGCATTATTTCCTCACTTTTATCATTGAATTTTATATGGATGAAAATGATATCAGACGCCTTAGTTATAAATAAACATAAATTGTGAAAAAATAAAGGTTTTATATTAATTAGTTATTGATTTTAAAGATTATTATTGATTATTTTCCTAACTAATTGACTTTTAAAATGCATATTTATTGGAGGAGTCTAAATGCACATTTATTACCCAAAATAAGTATTCTATATTCTTAGTTCTAACACTGATTTGGAAGGACTCTTATCTTGTATTAATACTCAAATTGTAAAAATCATTGCTCATTCTCTGCCAATCCACAAAAAGAGGGCACTAAACGGAAAAATTTTATTAAGCCGCCGGAGGGACTTGAACCCTCGGCCTGCTGATTACGAATCAGCCGCTATACCGCTAAGCCACGACGGCAAATGAACAGAAAAAGATAAGCAGACTTAAAATAGCGATCAAGAATTTAATTATTTCGCTCGGGAAGGACTATTTGCTTTTGCAACACTTGTGTAAATCCTGTTATCCCTTAAATAATTCTGACTTCCTTTAAATAACCCTGGCCTCTATGCAGATATTATACTGGTGAGGGGCATACGAACGGACTACCCTTTTCTCCAGAATCTCGATTTTTCTTCCTGTTTTTTCCGCAGCCGTCCTTATGAGTTCAATGGAGCTTTCAAAGAGGTTATCTTCAGGAGTTATTCCATAATAATGAATTATTCCGCCAGGTTTTGTCAGGAGAACCGCAGAGTCTAGAAACTCAAAGGCATTATGAGGCAGATTCATAATTACATGGTCGGCAGTCCCTGCAAACTTTTTTGCTTCTTCCCTGGCATCGCCTTCGATTGCTTTGATATTTTTCGCAGAATTAAGAATTATATTTTCCCTAAGATAACGAACAGCTTCCGGGTTTTTATCAATTGCCAGGACTTTTAAAGGCTTCTTGCTCTTTGCTATCAGGATACTGTAAGGGCCGACTCCTGCAAACATGTCAACAACGGTATCTCCCTCCTTAACCCATGAAAGAATTCTTGAGCGCTCGGTTGAGAGACGTGGAGTAAAATAAGCCCGTGCAAGGTCGACTTTGTAGCGGCAGCTGTATTCTCTGTGAACTGTTTCTGTTCTGGTCTCACCTGCAACAACCTCAAATTCCTTAACCCTGAATTCCCCTATAACAGGCGTGAGAGGCTTGAGTACGGTTTTTATATTCGGCAAGGTTCGAAGGAGAGCATCGGCAATTCTTGAGGCTTTCTTATTATCAAGCTCAGAATCTTCCAGCAGGGCGATATCTCCTATAACTTCATAAGCAGGGTTGAAACCGAGCAGGTCCTCTGGAACAGGTTTCTTTTTCTGGGGCTCGAAATCGAACTCAATAAGCTCAATTCCTTCAGGAATACTCTGTAGCTCATCAGGGGCAGGCTCTCTTGTCAGGGGAAGATAAAGAAATGCTTGGTCTGCACCTATTTTTACGGAGTTATCCAGAATTTCAAGCTCAAGGAGTATTCTCCTTACAGGTTCTCCTTTCTTTTTAGGAACTTTTATGCACTGCCTTCTCATGGAAAATCGACCTTTCGGAAGCCTAATGTTATCCTTCTATTAATAAGCTATCTCAAAATTTGTCTGGCTATTTACTATGCTACTTATCTAGCCACTTATCCGATTGTTATTTTTTGGCGAAGCCTGAAAAAGCCTAAGTAAGTTTCCGGTAATGGAATATTTCTCAGAAACTTTGTTTCCAAAGGAATCTTTAAGCGTGGATCTTATTTTGAAAATAAGGTGAAAAATGCAACTTTATTTTGAGGGGTGCTATAATTGGTAATGGGAATTGGCATTAACCAGCTCAGGAAAATCTCGCTTAAATTGCAGGTTTCGACACTGTTGACTTATATACTTGGATTTACTGCATTAAAGCTAAGCTGTTCAAAAAAAGAAGGAATCCCAAGACACGGGAAGATAAACACTTTCGGATACATCCTGGGAGCCTTATCTTTACTGTATATGATGTACTCTGGAGTAAGGCTTATAATTGCCAGAGCAGCTCCTGCAATTCTGTATATTCACGGTTTCTTCGGGCTTATAACTCTGGCTCTCAGCTCCTTATTCGTAGCTAACAGGTGGAGCTGGAAAACTGTGAGAAATATGAGGACTCTTGTGGTTCTGTTCCTATCTACTTTCAGCGGAGGAGTCTACCTGTTTTCGCGGCTTTATAAATCAGAAGTGCCTTTAAGAAGACAACAAATTAAAGAAAAAGCGGATTAAAATATTGTATTATTGGGTTATTTTCAAACAAGTGTGAAATAAAATTATATATTATATTAAGTGTATTTGAACTAATATTAAAAGATATGCGATTCACGAGCAGATGTGACTACATTCAAATTTGTTAGGGTAGACGTAATACTTTAGTTGTCTTGTTAATTTTATGTTACTGATATCATAATTAATCAAAACTTATATATATTTATACTCATATGTGTGAAATAGAGACTTCTTTGTCTTTTTTGCAGCTACTAACCAGCTTAACAAATAGCTAAAAAACTGTTAATCTGGAAGTTACAAATTATCTGGGGAGAGGTATAGAAAAGAGCAAAATTAGGAGTAAGAAAAGCATGTCGAAACCAAAAAATGTCTGGAAAATTTTTTTTAAGGATAAGAAACACGGAGGACACAGATGTTCGTCTGAGGAGTTTCTTTCTCTGGAAGCCAGGGAAAAATTGTTCCATCTTGATGGAGGCAAAACGCTTCTTGATTTCGGGTGTGGCTCAGCAGAACTCCTGACTTACTATGCTCTGGAATATGAACAGCTTGTAGGAGTGGATTTTTCCCCATCTATGCTAGAAGAAGCAAGTAGAAGGATCGAGAAAAAAAAGTGTCAAAACATAAATCTAATCCTTGCTGACCATGAAACACTCTGGAAGAATCTGGATTCTTCCTTTGATCGAATAACTGCAGCCGGTGTAATTCAATACTTGACATTTCAAGAAATTGATACATTTATCTTTGAAGCATCAAAGTATCTGAATAAAGATGGAAAAATAGTATTTTTTGACATACTGGATTCTCGCTTATACCCATTATGGAAGATAGGGGTATTCTCACGAGACACAAACGTCTTCAAAATTTTGTGCAAAATAGGTTTCGAGTTTCGGACTATGATATCGGCAAGCTTTAAAAATCGTCCAAAAGATATTCTCGGTTTTTCTCACAATCCCTACACAATCGAAAAAATTGCAAATAAACATGGGTTTAAAATGACTTATGTGCAATCGATGTATTACGAGTACAAATATCATGCAATAATGCGTAAGACTTAAATGCGTTCAGATGGGCATCGACTTAAATAAAGTCAAGTCAAATTGAGAGTTGGACATAAAATTGATGTGGTGGTTTAGTGAACAGACGTCATCGTCTTAATATATTTTTCCCAACACTATCTACATTATGTTCATGTATTGGGAGAACTAAAGCTTTTCCTAGTAACGGTACTCCAAAAGTCTATAATAATATTGATCAGGGTATTCTCACCTTATTTTCTCAAAATTACTCTAAAGCTAACGGTATTCCAAATAATATTTTTATTGCAAAACATCAGGGTAATAAGATTTATGACAAACTGTATTCTGCAATTTACGGGATTCTTAGATCAGAGATTTCTTTCAATGCCTCAAAATCACTAAAGTATAAAGTCACAAGAAGCTCCTGTTTATCTCCTTATAGTTTATTTCCAGTTGCAGATACTATTTTTGAATTTGTAGCAAATGGGCATACAGTAGATTTAATGAAATCTTCAAAAACTCATAGATTCTGTGAAGCTGCTTCCATACCACTAATTCACTATAGAGAGCAGCCAAGGCAAACTGGATCACTTTACATCTGTAGTCTTATACCAATGGTTAAATGTACTTATCAAATCTCAATGGATATAAATACGGACGATCCTCAAAGTTTTGTTGAAATTGATAGCCCGGGTTCAAAGTTGATTGTCCAAAAAATAAATAACAATATTATATTGAAAAGCTATTTTAAAGATTCTTCTGAAGATGTCAGATCTGAAACCTTATGCATCGGGAATACAGCTGAAAAATCTTATTTTGAGATCTTATTTGATGGATGCAGTAAAACAAATACGATCTCCACAAAAAATGGGAACTGTATCGTGACACCGTTTTATAACACCGACAGGCAGAGATTGCCATATGTCGATTTTTCAAATGGGTATATTAAGTTCACTTCATTTATTTTGGGAAAAGGAACGTATCTGGATGTTGATATATACAGTATAAACCAAATAGCAGATAGAAAATTCATAACTGCAATTGGAAACAATAAAATGCTGGCTTTTGGACTTGATGGACCGCATTTAAGGAATACAACGGAGCAGGGCATACGCTATCTTAACAGCAAAAATAATAACGGGACGATCTGGTTTGATATAGAGATCCTTGAGCAGTGCAATGAAAAAGATCTTGAATATTTGCGCAGTCTGGTCATCAATGATTCCTGGGATGTAGGAGTACATTACTCTAAGGAACTGAATAGTTTTCCACTTGAACAAGCATATAAAATAATGGATGAAGGATATTCATACGTTTATGAGATATTCGGGAGAAAACCAACAAGCTGGTGCTCCATGAGAAATAGAGACACTGTTAAACATGCAATTTATGCATATGAAAACTTAGGGATGTTCTGGAGAAATGGAGAATCTGGAATCCACGCAGAAAAAGTTGTTGGGAATCTGGACGATAACACATGGGAATGGTGGGAACCGGCATCCAGAGCAGGTATGGTACATCCTGTTTTTACCCATGAACTGGATAATGATCCAGCTATAAAATATTCAATTAGCCGATCAAAGTTTCTAAACTGGATAGATAATTATGAGTCAAATAATGTCTCCATAGTGTCTTTTTATGAGTATAGTCAAATAAGTAGAAATACATATGATGCCAGTTTTGAGAACCTTCAATATACTGAAGATTCTATCATATTCGATGCACGCACAAATGGTGCTATTTCCCTTGTAAATGTAAATATAACTGCTGGAAAAAACACACGGGTTTACGATAATACATCCGAAAAATTCCTTAGTTATAAAATAGAGCAGGATAATTCAATTACTTTCTGGGTTGAAAATAACCACACTTACAAAATATGCTTTAATAGCTTTGCCTGAAAAATGGTTTTTTTGGGCTTTGTATAAATACTCTTAGATAATAAGTCTTCATTAATCTAAAATGAACAAGATGATATAATTTTGCTTGTTTTCCTTCAAACCTTTTGGAGTCTTTTTAGATAGGTTTTCTACAGAACCGCTTTTTGGCATAAGTTTATTTTTAGTTTTTGACCAGGATTTATAAGAACAAATGGATTCGCAGATAGCAACCCAAAAAGAAATTCATGAAATCTGAAGTTCAGGACATTTGAGTTGCATAATTGTAATTCAGCATGAAGTATAACCCAAAGATTATCAGGAATATCCCGCAGGTGTAGAGGATATACCTATGCATCTTTTGGGAGAGCAGGTTTTTACCACGCCCGAATGAGCCAGATACGGCAGTAAACCATCCCAGATCTGCGGCCCAGTGCCCGATCATGTAAGCCATTGCGATTATAATTCCCAGTTCATATTCCTTAAGTATCAGGGCACCGCCTGCTGTCAGCCACCAGATCCAGAAATATGGGTTCGAAACTGAAGTAACTAAGCCTACCAGAGAAGGGTTGGAAATCAGTTTCAAGCTTGAGAAATTCTGAGAAATCTGTGCAGAAGAAGTCGTGGCTCTGGCATCTTTTAAGGTAAGGAGCCCAAATATCAGAAGTGAAAGCCCTCCTAGAAGGAAAATTACGGAAATCATGCTACTAGCCACAAGTGAAGCAGCCCCTAAAATAATCAGCAAGTAGAGCACAGCCTCTACGAGCATATGCCCGAATACCACCTGTGGGCCTGCAAGCCAGCCTTTCTTTAGCGAAATTTCTATAGTTGCAAAAAGCATTGGGCCCGGAACGAGTGCACCTGTAAGCCCTACGGAGAATCCTAACAGAAGAGCCTCTAAAATTTCAACTGTTATCATTATAGATCAGATTTTTATATTTCTATGATTCCTTTTCAAAAATAAACCTTTGCACGTCAGGGAAACCTAAATAAATAAAATAAATGCAAAAATAGGGAATCTATCTATGTAATAACATAAAAAATACTGGAAAAAGAAAATAAAGGAAATTTTAGAGGATAATTTCAATATCCAGTTCTTCTGCAAGCTCTTTATATCTGTTTCGGATGGTGACTTCCGTAACACCTGCCACATCCGCAACTTCTCGTTGAGTTCTTCGTTCTCCACAGAGTATGGACGCAATATAAATTGCAGCGGCAGCAACTCCTGTTGGGCCTCTCCCGCTTGTGAGTTCCTTTTCGGAAGCCTGCCTCAGGATCTCAACGCTCTTGGATTGGACTTCTCCTTTAAGGTTAAGGCCTGAACAGAACCTCGGGACGTAGTCGATAGGAGATGTGGGCATGAGCTTTAATGCGAGTTCTCTGGAAATAAAGCGGTAGGTCCTTCCGATTTCTTTCCGGCTGACCCTGGATACCTCTTCAATTTCATCAAGAGTTCTTGGAACGCTGCACTGGCGGCAGGCTGCATAAAGAGCGGCTGCGGCAACACCTTCAATGCTTCTTCCACGGATAAGGTTCTTGTCCACAGCTTTTCTGTAGACTACAGCTGCGGTTTCTCTCACAGTTCTTGGAAGACCAAGAGCAGAAGCCATTCTGTCTAATTCAGATAGTGCAAATGCGAGGTTTCTTTCAGTTGCATTACTTACACGGATTCTACGCTGCCATTTTCTTAAACGATAGAGCTGAGCACGATTCTTGGAAGAAATTGACTTTCCATAGGAGTCGCGGTTCCTCCAGTCAATCATTGTTGAAAGCCCTTTGTCATGTATTGTATATGTCATGGGCGCACCCACACGGGAACGCTTCATACGTTGATCATGATCGAAAGCTCGCCATTCTGGGCCTTCATCCACAAAATCGGCATCAATGACAAGTCCGCAGTCCCCGCACACGAGCTCGGCTCGCTCATAGTCGTGAACGAGGTTTCTGCTGCCGCATTCTGGACACACGGCCTTTTCGGTCTCAAAATTTTGCTCTTTTTGTTTCTCTTTGCGAGCTTTGATCATGGCACGTATTTTTTCTCTTTCAAGAGTGTCCGAATAGCGAACTCTTTCGACTTCTACCATATCATATCACCTTACAAATTAAAATGACTATATGTTTATGTTTTCCAGTATTTTGGCTGCACCACTGAAGTCACAGTAGATATCTAAAAGGAAGGATAAGAAATATCACGGGTAACCAACAAAAAATATATAAACCAGTTAATGTTAAACCATAATATAGAATTCAAATGCGCATTCAATGTCAGAGATCTCACCGAATATAGACTCTCTCATTAACAAGAGCTCGAAATTCTGAATCAGAAGCTCGCTTAAAGCCCTTCACTAAAAAATATGGATGATTTACAGGTCCGAAAACATTAACGATCGTCCCAATCCGATTCAGGGCTTTATCTACAACGACCGAATTCAATTTAGGAAGATTACCTGAGGCATTCTCGGGTTTTAACTCATCCCCTCTGATTATCAGGTTTTTAACGCCTGTTCTGTGCAGCACTTTACCGAGTCGTTTCATATCAGCCACGAATGATTAATAGTTATTTCTCTCCAGCTCAGGGCAAAAATTTCCTGGCTTTGAGCATGTTATTCTGTCAGCCATAAATAAGAATATATATTATAGACTGAAAAGCATATGTAGTCTATGTTCATTATATATAAAGATATCGCAAGACGTATATTATATGTTAGTCTTAACTAATTTAATATAGTAGAGTATAAGATCTAGAAGAGGGAAACCACAACCTTATATATTAAATGGACATTCTTGGCAGCAATCAGACCATAACTATGGTCATTACAGTCATTAACTCCGATAAATGATCTCGTTCTAGGGAGGAGACTCATTGTCAAAGTTCGTATATTTTTTTGGAAAGGATGTAACTGATGGCAAAGCTAGTATGAAAGACTTACTTGGAGGTAAGGGCTCAGGCCTTGCCGAAATGGCAAATTTAGGAATCCCTGTACCACCAGGTTTTACGATCACAACCGAAGTTTGTGTACTCTATCTGAAAAATCAGAAGTATTCTGAAGAAGTACTCAAACAGATCGACGAAGCGATCGATAAGCTCGAAACCTTGAATGGCAAAAAGTTGGGGGACCCAGAAGATCCGCTGCTTGTTTCTGTAAGGTCCGGAGCTAGGGTGTCCATGCCGGGGATGATGGATACCGTCCTTAACCTTGGGCTCACGGACAAATCTGTTCTCGGACTCGCGAATAAGGTCAATGACGAAAGGTTCGCTTACGATTGTTACCGCAGATTTATCTCCATGTTTGGAGATGTGGTTCTAGGAATTGACTTCGACAAGTTCGAATCCCTTATTGAGGATAAGAAAAAAGAACTTAATGTCGAATCCGATGCTGATCTAGATGCAAAAGCTCTGAAAGAGCTGGCTGAAAGGTTCAAAGGCGTAGTCAAACTCGAAAAAGGATTTGATTTCCCCCAGGATCCTAAAGTCCAGCTTCAAATGGCAATTGATGCTGTTTTTGAGTCTTGGAATAATCCAAGGGCCATCACTTACAGAAAGCTTAACGAGATTGATGACAGTTGGGGCACAGCTGTCAATGTACAGACTATGGTTTACGGGAACAGAGGTAATACCTCAGGCACAGGAGTTGCTTTTACAAGAAACCCGTCGACAGGAGAAAAGAAATTTTTCGGAGAGTACCTTATCAACGCACAGGGTGAAGATGTTGTAGCAGGCATCCGGACTCCGGACTTCATTGACACTCTTGGGAACAAGATCCCGGAAGCCTATAACCAGCTTGTTGATATCTGTCAGAGGCTTGAGGCTCATTTCAAGGATATGCAGGATATAGAGTTTACTATCCAGGAAGGAAAACTCTACATGCTGCAGACTAGAACAGGAAAGCGCACAGCTGCTGCAGCCGTGAAAATAGCCACTGACATGGTAGCAGAAGGGCTGATTGATAAGGAAACCGCAGTCACAAGGGTTAAAGCCGAACATATCGACCTTCTCCTGCACCCGAGAATTGATCCCGACGCAAAACTGGAAGTAATTGCAAAGGGACTTCCTGCATCGCCCGGAGCTGCTGTAGGAAAAGTTGTATTTACTGCCGAAGCAGCCGAGGAAATGGCTGAGAAGGGAGAAAAGACAATTCTCGTCCGGACCGAAACTTCCCCTGAAGATATCGGAGGAATGGCAGCTGCCCAGGGTGTCCTTACCGTGCGCGGAGGAATGACCTCTCATGCTGCAGTCGTTGGTAGAGGTATGGGTAAGCCTTGCGTTGTAGGTTGCGGCGATATCTCAATTGATATAAAAAGCGGCCTCTTCATGGTAAATGGTAGCACAATCAAAGAGCACGATTATATTACCATTGATGGAAGTACAGGCAGCGTAATCATCGGGAAAGTAGAGCTGATTGATGCCGAAATCAGTGACGATCTGAAGAAGATTCTTACGTGGGCGGATGATATCCGGACTCTCGGAGTGAGAACAAACGCAGACAATCCGGCAGATGCAGGCCTTGCCCGTGAACTCGGCGCTGAAGGTATAGGACTTTGCAGAACTGAACATATGTTCTTCGGGGAAGACAGGATTCCCGCAGTAAGGGAAATGATCATGGCCGAGGATGAAAAGTCCAGGAAGAAAGCCCTCAAAAAATTACTTCCTATGCAGAAGGAAGACTTCCTTGGGATCTTCCGCAGCATGGAAGGCCTGCCTGTTACTATTAGGCTGCTTGACCCACCCCTCCACGAGTTCCTTCCTGATAAAGAAGAGCTGGACGCAAAGCTCAGGGAGCTCGAAGCTTCAGGAGACTGCGGAAAGATCGACGAGGTAAAGAAGGTCATAAAGCGGGTAGTTTCCCTCAAAGAGCTCAACCCAATGCTTGGTCACAGGGGATGCAGGCTTGGAATTACCTATCCGGAAATCTATGATATGCAGGTGCGTGCAATCATGGAAGCAGCCTGTGAACTTGCAAATGAGGGAATGCAGATCGTTCCTGAAATCATGATTCCGCTCGTGGGCCTTGTAAAAGAGCTTTCCATTACCAGGGAAGAAGTCTGCAAGATGGCAGAGGCAGTCATGGCCGAGAAAGGCGTAAAGATCGATTACAAAGTAGGAACAATGATCGAGCTGCCCAGAGCCGCAATTGTCGCAGACCAGATTGCACAGGAAGCCGACTTCTTCTCCTTTGGAACAAACGACCTGACTCAGACAACCTTCGGGTTCAGTCGTGATGACGTGTCCAAATTTGTGCCAATTTACCAGAAGGCAGGAATTCTTGAGCACGATCCATTTGCAGTTCTGGATCAGGAAGGCGTTGGCGAAATAATGAAAATCGGCATAGGTAAAGGTCGCTCTGTCAAACCCGACCTCAAAATGGGTATCTGCGGAGAACACGGCGGAGAGCCAAAATCCATTCATTTCGCTCATGAAATAGGCCTTAACTATGTAAGCTGCTCTCCTTACAGAGTTCCGATTGCAAGACTCGTAGCTGCCCAGAGCACAATTGAGTCAAGAAAATAATAAAGTTCCTTAAAGTTTAAGACTCTTACAGAGTTCCGATTGCAAGACTCGTAGCTGCCCAGAGCACAATTGAGTCAAGAAAATAATAAAGTTCCTTAAAGTTTAAGACTAATTCAAAAAGAGGCAGGATTTTATCCTGCTTATATTACTCTTTTTTATAGAACTTTTTTGGAAAAATCCTTTTGTGAAGGTTAATATTATCATTTTGCGTAGAATTCACGCAGAATCTTCATTTACAATCATCCATAAATCATTATTGAATCGAGTCTTGCAGTACCTGCTTTTGTCCAATACTTGCAAATATTACAATACTGGATCTCGCCGTCTGAGCGCAATTTAAGGTTAGCGTGGCATTTTGGACAAATTTTTAGATGTTTCATGAATAAAAACCCCTTGTGTCTCCATTTTTAGTTTAATAAAGAAATTTAATGCAAGAAGAATCCCAGAGGCGCTGTATCTACTGTATCCCCCAATACAGTCTCTCCGAATTTATGCTCCCCCAAGCACATTGATTCGAAGAAGGATCAGCAACCTCCAGGAATTTCTTTTAGTTTTGATGATACCCCAGCTCTATTCCCCAACTCCAGCACATAGTAATATCATAAATTATATTAAATAAATTATATCAAAAATTATACTGAAGCAAATAATTGTTTGACGTAAAAAATTTCAAGATAATCATAGTTATTTTATAAGTAGGACATACGTACTTGAACTGAAAAACAGTAATATTAAGTCGTTATATCTAAAACATAACTGTTAATTTTTCATGTCTATAACAAACTGATTATAAAACTCAATATTTGCTTCTCTGAATCCTTTGTTTTGGATAATTAATCGAGTTTTAGATTATAGAAAAATAGCTCTGAAACTTACTGATTTTGAGAGTAAAATTGGTTTTGGATGAACTCGTCAATAAAAGTCTAGGAAAAAATACAGGTTATTGCGGCCTCAATTAGCCGCAACTTTCCCTGAAGCCGACTGTTATTTAAGCAATTTCCTTGGTTCAGTAGTTTCTTGAGATCATATAATCGGCAATCTGAAGGAGAAGTTCTTTTTCTGGGCAGTCCCGCAGGGCATCCAGTTTTGCTTTGCCTTCATTGATATATGAAATTGCAAGGTTCTTTACGTAATCAATTGACCCGCATTCGGTTAAAATCCGGACGGCTTCGTCGGTTTCTTCCTGAGTAGCTTCCCCTCTTCCGAAAATGTCCAGTTTTACACCCTTTTCGAAAGCATCAATTACAATCAGGGTATGTTTCCCTTCCATAAGGTCGCTACCTCTTACTTTACCGAGCACTTCCTGCGGAGTGATCATATCCAGAACATCATCATACATCTGGAAGCCAATTCCTATAAGGCGCCCATATTGGGACAGGGCTTCTGCCAGCTCATCAGAAGCTCCTCCAAGAATGGCCCCAATCTTGGCTGCCGCAGCGTAAAGGACTGAGGTCTTTTTCTCCACCATCTCGATATATTCCGATTTACTAACCTTATCCCTTTTTTCGAAATCCATATCAAGCCACTGGCCTTCACAGATTTCTGTACAGGTTTTTGAGAGCACATCCATACATTTTAAAATCCTTACCGGTTCGTTTTCGACTTTTGACAGGATCTCAAAAGCTTTGGAATAAAGAGTGTCACCTGCAAGAATCGCTCCGGCGTCACCCCATATCATATGGACTGCAGGCATTCCTCTACGGACATCATCCTTATCCATTATATCATCATGGATCAGAGTGAAATTATGTACAAGTTCCACGGCCACCGCAGCAGGTAAAACCGATTTGAGATTCGAGCCGGTAGCTTCAGCTGCCAGAATAAGAACTGCGGGGCGGAGGCGCTTTCCTCCTGCATCTACCAGGTAGCGAGAAGCTTTGTACAGTTCCTCAGGATAGGCTACCGGAAGCAGTTCATCAATTGCGGCGTCAACGTGGACACTTCTTTTTTTGATCTCATCAATTAATATCATAAACATCACGAGGCACGGAATAGGTTTCCTATCAGTTATTCTTCTATATATAACACTTCACCGTTTCTGAGAAGGTGTACTGTGTCTCCGAGTACATACCCGGCGTCTTCTGCCATCTCGATGTAGTGTCCATGCATCTGCATATCCCCATGGGCAGGGATCACATGTTCAGGATTTACCATACGCAGGAGTTCCCAGTGATCTTCCCTGTATGCGTGTCCTGACACGTGAACATTGTCATAAATCCTTGCGCCCCTCATCTTGAGCTTAGTCTCAAGGGCATAGCGGTTAGCCTGAGTCATGGGACTTGGGATCACATTTGCAGAGAAAATAACCCTGTCTCCTGGATCAATTGTATACGGAGTTTCCCCGTTTGCAACGCGCACAAGTATGGAGCCTGGCTCGCCCTGGTGCCCGGTGACAATTGGAAGATACTTGTTCTTTCCTTCCTGGATGATGCGTTTGAAAGCTCTATCTACATCCTTCCTTTGGCCGTGCATCTCGACATTGGAAGGTAGTTCCAGATAGCCAAGATCTCTTGCAGCCCCTACGTAGCGTTCCATCGAGCGTCCCAAAAGCACAGGAATCCTGCCCATTTCCCCAGCCGCTTCAATAATGGCTTTTAGCCTGGGAATATGGGAGGCAAAGGTAGTAATAATCATCCCGACTTCGGACTCTTCTGTCCCAAGTAGCACGTCCCTAACCATATCCTTTGCGATTTGTTCCGAAGGAGTCTTGCCTGAACGTCCAGCATTCGTGCTCTCTACAATCATTGCAATAACTCCTTCTTTCCCGAGGGCTTTAAGGCGTTCGAAGTCAGGAGCTTCACCCATTGTAGGAGTTCGGTCCAGCTTAAAGTCGCAGGCATAAAGAACTGCTCCTACTGGAGTGTGAACTGCTGCAAGCACACAGTCAATGATGCTATGCTGGACGTTGATGAATTCAATGGAAATGTCTTCTGTAACCTGGTAAGTTCCACCTGCATTCAACGGAATAACCCTGTTACAAACCTCAAACTTGCGCTCGGCCTCGATCTGCTGTTTGATAAGGGCAGATGTATATGGTGTAGCGATAATTGGGGCGTTATACCTGTGGGCAAGTTTCGGAATTGCACCTATGTGATCAAGATGCCCGTGAGTGCAGACAATTGCCCGGACAGTTCCATTTATTTCTTTCATAATAGTATCATCAGGAATTGCTCCCATCTCAATAAGTTCGAGAGAATGCATTTTGTCAATTTCAACATCCTCATGGATCTGAACCCTATCGAGCCGAAGCCCCATGTCCAGAATGATAATATCTTCACCTACAATAACCGCAGTCATGTTACGACCCATTTCATTGTAACCTCCGACTGCAACAATTCCTATTTCAGTCATATTATTACCTCTTACTTATTTTTTAATCCTTGTGAACCCTAATCCTCGGAAATCGGATCAGGCGATGACCTTAAAATTATAACCATTATGCGAATGGTATAGCTACAATAGAATCTAACACAGAATCAGCCTTAGAACAGCCAAGCACTCAGACTCTTCTCGCAGGAAGAACTCTACCCCCGATGAGACGAATCAACTACGTCTCTTGCAGAAGAATTCTCTTTTTATCTATCTGTCTCAGTATACAGATATTCAAATGTAGTATGTTAAGCGCACTCCAGAACTACCAGGATGTCTTCAAACCCTCTTTCCTTTATCTACACATTCTTTTTCAGGGCTTTATCCTTCCAGATTAAATGAATTCTGGATATCACTTCAATTAACAGGAGCCTTTACATACTCTTCTTTTGCGTACTCTTCTCTGGCCAGTATTTCTTAAGAACCTGATTTTTCAACCAATCCTGTAAGTAGGATTTTCGCCTTTAAATTGCCTTGAAAACACTCAGTTTTCTATTTCAGCCGATTCTTCAAGAGCCTATCCAGCAACCTGCTTTGTTATAATTGGGGATTCTTATTTCTGGTCTTCCTGGTTTATTCTGGTTTATTTATGGCTATATTCTGGTTCATTCAAATTTTTCAGATTTATTTTTAATTTATTCCTGGTTTTATTCTAATTTACTCTGATTTATTATAATCTATTAGACTTTATCCTTCCTTCTCAATAATCCATTCTTCCCTGGATTATTCTTATCATGATAATCTCATCAAGTGATTCTAACCTTACCAGTTGATCCTGAGTCGACGATTATCATAATTATTTCTATTCCTGTATGAAATTCCCTCATACTAAGTAATTTCAACCTGAGTAACTGTAAAAGAACTCTTTAGCTTAATCGATTTAACAGTAATTCTTGAAATTAATCCCTGTTTTATCGATTTTATAGTAGTTCTAGGAACTATCTCCTGAATTCATCTTGATTTTTCAGTAAAGAATCTCTGGCAGTTTATGAGCCTGAAGCAAATTCTATTGTAATTGTTAATAACTCTAGATAATTCAGGTCGAACCCAATACTTGTCCTTATGGTTCTGATTAAGTTTTCCAGGATTCTGGAATAAGGATCCACTTGTTCATGTTAACAATTTATTCTCGAACATTACTTTCATATTATGTATAAATATCGTTGTGAAATGACCCTTCTAATTAACGTATCTGCTATTATATTTTACCATATTATCCGAATTTTAATACAGATTACAGGTAAAAAGCCGAATTTCTGTGCTATGAATTAGAACACATCTCCTGCTACGGCATAGTCTTTTACGTTAAAGCCACGCTGCCCTAGATACTCAAGGGTCCAGCCAGTAACAACCACAGGTGCGTTACGCAGATCCTGTATATCTGCACAGCCGCAGAGAAACATTGCAATCCTAAATTCATCCAGCATGTGGGAAAGAGCCCTGACAACCGAGTCTTTTCCTTCAAGTGCAGGGCTCACAAAAGGCAAGGCTGCACTTGCCGCACTAGCTCCAAGGGCAATGGATTTTGCGATATCTACCCCTGTTCTAATTCCGCCAGTTGCGATAATTGGAAGAGAAACCCTGGATTCTATAATGCTGGAAACTGTAGGAATTCCAAAATCCCAAAAAAGTTCCCCAAGGTGTTCGGAGACAGAATCTCCACTTTTCCTGGCCCGGTAAACCTCAACGCCTGCCCAGCTTGTACCTCCCACCCCTCCGACATCAATTGCAGACACACCTGCCTTCTTGAGAAGAAGGGCATCTTCCCTTGAGATCCCAGCTCCAGTTTCTTTAATGATTATTGGCGTGTCCAGTACGGAGCAGATCTCTGTTATCATATCAAGACAGCCAGTGGCATCCCTATCTCCTTCTGGCTGGATGGCTTCCTGTAAGAAGTTAAGGTGAATGGCAAGGGCATCGGCATCGATCATTTCTATGAGTTTTTCAACTACTTCAACCCCATACTCGCGAATCTGAGCAGCGCCGACATTCCCATATATAAAGGTACTCGGAGCTTTTTCCCTGACAATCCTGAATGATTCTTCCTGGGCTGGGTCATCAATTGCAGCTCTCTGGCTACCAACTCCTATTCCTACTCCCAGTTCTTCAGCTGCGGTGGCAAGGGCAGCGTTTACAGAAATAGTGTCAGGATGACCTCCAGTGATCGAAGCGATCAGAAAAGGAGCTTGCAGGCGTTTTCCAAGAAGATCTATAGACGTATTCAGTTTATCCATATCGAGTTCCGGAAGTGCCCTGTGGATCAGGGTCACATCCTCAAAGCCCGCACTGACTTTTCGAGATTCAACCGGGCTTTCAGCACATAACTTCAGGTGTTCGATCTTTCGCTTTGAGGTCGTGCCAATCATACTTTATACCCTTTGTCCGGACTGATTGTGGTTCCCATGGATTCCCCATTTAGGAACCTATATATGTTATTCTCTTTCCTGGCATTGAATATATGTGATGTTATACAAGACGTTTTGCTGAGTTCCAGAAGTTCCTGCACTTTTCCGAGCATGCCGCCCGTAACATCAGTACTTTCCGACCCTTTTATGTAACGCTTGAAGCTCTCAAAAGTTTTTGGAGTGATCTCAGGTACGGTTTTTCCTTCATTATCAAGTACTCCATCCTCTGCCGAGCCTAACCCGAGTCGGGTAATCTTAAGTTCTTTTGCAAGATAGGGAACTATCTGGTCTCCTGAAAGCACGCACGCTTTGAGTTCAAGATCCATGACGACATCTCCGTGCAGTACCGGGACAAGCCCGTTTTCGAGCATGAGCTTTATGTTGTCAAGGTACATACTTTCGATTCGTCCGTTTCTGCAAACCGTACAGCCCATAGGATGTACGGCTATAGCCCGGACTCCGTACTCGTTTAATACATCTACAACTCTGGATGCAAGTTTCTTGACAGACTTATGTGTTACAATTGCTCCTTCAGGATCAAAACCCCTGTCAAGCCCATATTTTTTGGCGTAGGTATGCCCAAAGGAACCTGCACCGTGTACAATTATCATTTTTCCCCGGTATTCGGAAACTTCCTTTGCAATCCTCAGGAGGTCATCCTCTTTTACAACCCCTTGATCTGCGGCTTTGTCAGTAATGACACTGCCCCCAAGTTTCAGGATAACAGGTTCGATTGAGACCTTCATGCCATATCACTTAATACCTTTTTAAACTTCTTCTACTGGTAAGTACGAAATCGTGAAATAAAGCTTAGAAATCTTGAGATATGTTTCAATGAGGTCTAGATTATTTAACTGGTACAGATCCTTCAATTTGATCTCGATTTCTTAGCTCAATAAGGATTTAGGTATATACATCTACTTGATTTGGATTCGAGATTCTAGCTCGGGCGCCAGGCCCTTTTCTGAAGGTTTTGTGATGGTCACCTTGCCTCCTGCGCTTGCAATGGCTTCTGCGACTTGTATACATTTATTAGGTGACGTAAGGGCAATCATGCATCCTCCCCCTCCAGCTCCTGTAATCTTTGCCCCGAAAGCCCCTGCTCCGCGGGCTGAGTAAATTAGTCTGGAAAGCTCGAGAATATTTACTCCAAGGGCATCTAGGAGCCCCTGATTTACATTCATAAGCCTGCCAATGGCAGGATAGTCACCTGCAAGGACAAGAGATTCACCAATTTTCGAGATTTTGCCAATAGAAGCCATAAGAGGCTCAATAAGATCTGGATAACTTTCACGGAGCTCTCTGACATTTGATACAAGCTCTTTTGTGGAGGAAAAAACTCCTGTATCTCCTATTATAATACCACATTCTGGGGTCCTTAACTTCCTGCGGTCCGGGATGGTAACAACCCCTCCGAAAGTAGAAACGTAGGTATCGGTAGGGCTTGCTGCCCCCTGAACCTTAATCTCGATTTCATGACCCAGTTTTGCAATCTCGTTAAGAGAAAGCCCGCAGCCAAATAACTCATTGAGGGCCCCTATACTGGCAATCGTCACAGCTGCAGACGACCCAAGCCCGGAACCTACAGGAATATCAGAATCAATTTCCAGAAAAACGCCTTTTACCGGCACAATTTCTCTTATTCTTTCTACAACTGAGGAGATATAGGGATGCTTTTCAAAATCAATTCCTGTTCTACCTATCTGCGATTGAATTATTACTGAATCGCTAATTTCTGCCCTGACGCGGGTCCTCAACTCAACAGCACACGCTATTGCAATCTCTCCGTAAACAACTGCATGTTCTCCGAAGAGATAAATTTTCCCGGGAGCAGAATATAAAACCATGTTATTCCTCTGAAAGTCCCAAACTTGACTAAGGCATTGTAAAGCAACGAATTTATACTTAAATCTTAAAGCAAATTTATTTAAAAAGCATTTTGCTTTTGAATGCACGATGATTTTATCTTCGAATGCGTGTCAATCTGTTTTCGAATGCTAAAATACTTCGTTTTGATGTTTAACCTGTTTTACAAACCTATGATATGTAGGTAACGGTAAAATTCATAAAAAAATTATTCGGGTGTAAGTGAGTTCCCCCGGTAGCTTTTAATTAAAAACGAGTGTGCTCTATTTTTCCGCAGAATTTTTATTACTCCACAACAATCGCGGCATATCCTACAACTGCGTTCATATCCCCTGAAACTTCCCCACTGTTCGAATATTTTAACAGTTCAGCCCGGGTTGCACCAAGCTTCTTTGAGGCGGTTATCATCGCAGAAATAGGGCCATATCCACATACAGATGCGTTTCTTCTATAAAGCCTTTCATAGATTCCTGAAACATCCAGATCGACGATAGCTTCTATCATTTCATTGTCCGTTTCCCTTGCAAGGTTAGCAGGCTGATAATGAGTAAAATCGCTGGATGCAATGAAGACTACTTTTTTTCCGCTTTTTGAAACAAGGTTCGCAATAAGGGTTCCTACCTCAATTGCGGTCTCTTCATCTTGCATACCCAGACAAATAGGAAGAATCCTGAAATCCTGATCGAAGCGGTATTGAAGGAAAGGAAGCTGAACCTCAATCGAATGCTCGTATTGGTGCCCAAGCTCATCCACATCAACAATACTTCCTGATAGCCCTTCGGCAAGTTCCCGATCAACCTCGAGAGTTCCCAGGGGGGTTTTCCAGGTATCTATGGATACCGATACCGGTGAACCATATCCTGTATGGTTGGGCCCGAAAAGGACATATGTGTCGGCTTTGGGGAGAGCTGCATAGACATGTGCAGCAACTCTCCCTGAATAAACATATCCTGCATGCGGACAAACCGCCCCGAGGATATCTCTTTCCCGGATATCCAGACCTTCAAAACATTGCTTGAGTTCTTTCTCCAGATTTTCAGGACGCAGGGGATAGAACTGCCCTGCAACTGCTGGCTGTCTCATTTATTAATCACCCATATAAGATATGGGCCATTTTTATATATCCTTGCAGTATGCAGGGCTACTTTTCGGAATCAAAGAGGTGTTTCGAAGTCGGTCAACTCGTAATTGAAGGGAGTACCATTAAGCCTGGATACTTCCCGTGCAAGCAGCCAGTAGACAAGGGAAAGAGCTTTTCTACCTTTGTTGTTTGTGGGAATTACAAGATCCACATTCGAAGTCAGATTGTTGGTATCACAGAGTGCTATAACCGGTACTCCGATGCTTGAAGCTTCTTTCAGAACCTGGGCATCACCTGCAGGATCGGTTACGATTACAATGTCAGGCTCAAAGAAACCGTGGATCTGAGGGTTTGTTAGTAAGCCTGGAATAAATCTTCCGAGCATTGATCTTGTGGCTAATGCCCTGGAAAACATTCTTGCAGGGTGTTGCCCGTACTGCCTTGAAGAAACCACAAGGATTCTTGAAGGATCATAGTGAGACAGCAGTTTTGCTGCGGCTCTTATTCTTTCGTCTGTTGACTGGATGTCAAGCACATATAATCCGTCAGTTCTGACCCTGTATACGAAACGCATCATATCCTGGGTCTTTTGCTGGGTACCTATGTGAACACCTGCTGCCAGGTATTCGTCAATGGAAACAAGAGAAGTGGAATCTTCTTTAGCAGGTACTTCTTCCTCTGTTTCTACAGGCACAGATCCGGTTTTTGCTGCGGCTTCCTTTTCAGGTACAGGTTCTGCTTCAGCCACGACATCTTCTTCAGGCAAAGGCTGTGCGTTGTTTTCTTCCTGCCCTGTCTGCTCAATTTCCTCCATAAAGTCACCTCATAATATAGAATCAACAATAAAACACATTCAATATCTGAAAATGTATCCCACTGCGTTTTTAACTGATTTTACGTTTGACCGTGATAGGAATAACTCCGGCCTTCAACTCTTCAATAGCAAGATTAAGAGGATCCAACCGCCCGTCATCTTCAACAAGGACAGGAGCTCCCATTGCAATTTGCAATGCTCTTGCACCTATGATCCGTGCACGCTCGAACCGGGTATACTTTTCCTTGACCAACTGATCACCCTGAAATTTAAAAACGCTCCGATGAATTCCAATTATTTAGAATCATGATAAGTTTGATATTTTACAGTACATGCCTTAAAACCAGCACCCTGGAAATAGGGAAATGGGACCGCTGAGATTCGAACTCAGGTTCCGGCGTCCCGAACGCCGAAGGATGGACCAAGCTACCCTACGGTCCCTTACTGGTACGGCGAAAGCACATCGACGAGCTCAACATGGCTCAGCATCATTCTGCGACAGCAGTAGCGGGTGATCCCAAGATCATCCAGCACTACGGCAGCGTTTTCGCCATCACTAACACGTCTTTTGTACTCATCCCAATAGTTTGAGATTACTTTTCCACATGAGAAACATCGGACTGGGATCATAGTCTTACCTGTAAGATTTCTGGTATTTAGCCCTTGCTCCAGGTCCACCAAAGTTCTTTGATTCTTTCTGCCTGGAATCGCTTACAAGTAAATTGCGGTCATAGCTTGCGAAGTTATCTCTAATGATTGTGTCGTTTGTCCACTCCACAATACCTCTGGCAACTGCGGTCCTTACCGCATTAGCCTGCCCGATAATCCCGCCGCCCCGAACATCTACATTTATGTCAAGTCCGGAGACCACTTCATCTCCTGCGATCAGCAGGGGCTCTGAGATCTTCATCATTACAAGCTCTGGTTTATATAGTTCGAGCGGAATTTTGTTGATCCTGACCTTACCGGTTCCTTTCGTGACTGTTGCACGTGCAGTTGCAGTCTTGTGCTTTCCAGATGAATTAACTACTTTGACCATGAGGACTCACCCTTAGAATTTTGAACCCAATTTCTGGCTTACTTCACCAAGCTCAATATATTTACTGGAGCTTAAAAGCCTCATATCGGCATCTGCAATTGTGATTGTTTCAGTGCCCTTGAGTTCAGAGGGAACACCTACATAGACTTTGAGCCTGGACATTGCGTCCCTGCCTCTTGCTCTCTTATAGGGCAGCATGCCACGGATAGTCCTCTTAAGGATGCGTTCCGGACGCTTCGGGAAGTAAGGCCCGAATTCCGTAGCTCCTCTTTCCCGGGTTCCCCGGTATTCTTTGAGGGTGGTCGCCCTTGAGCCAGAAATTACGGCTTTTTCAGCATTCACAATATAAATCTCTTCGTCTCCTGAAAGCAACTGTTTTGCAACTGTACTTGCAAGACGTCCTAAAATAAGCCCATTTGCATCGATAACCGTCATCTTCGACACCTCAGCGGAAAATCCGGATACCGGACCCTTTTGGATTTGCTTCCATTATCTCTTCGAGACTCAGGCACTTGCCACCGGCTTCAGTGATCTTTTCAACTGCGGAGTCACTGAAGGTTAGAGCCGCAACAGTTACGGAGTGGTCAAGTAGACCTGCGCCCAGAACTTTTCCCGGAATAAGCAGAACATCGTCCTCTGCCGTGTGCCTGTTAATCTTACTTATATTCACAGCCGCATAGTTTCTGGACGGCATCTCAAGACGTCTCGCGATATCCTTCCAGATGGGGGCAGTGTTTGCATTTGCCCTATCTTTCAGGGTAAGAATCAGGGAAACGATTCTTGGATTTGTTTTTTTTGTCAGTTTTACCAGTGATTTTTTACCCAATGTATGTTCCTCCGCAAGATTTGTAGAAATCTCACTCACGCGGAAAAAAATTCCCTATCGCGTTCGAACATCGCTATAACTGCTTCTTCGGAATCTCAATCCAGAAGTAGCAAATTTAAAGAACAAGCGATTAGTCGGAATTGGTATGATGTGAATAACATTTCTAGTACATAAAGATTATGTGCACCTTAGTTCAGATTTATGAGAATTCCAAATAATAATCTTTTTTGTCTCTGATATTTTTTTCTCTCTGTTTGCTCATAAGCTCAATCTTCCTTTTACTTATTAATTAGAAAACTCGCTTTCGGAGTTAATCAATATAATGAAGATGTATCAGAAAGAAATCCTATTTTTATAATATTAAACGAATTACTACTTGGGGAATAATCAACGTTGAGGAAGCGAGAAACCTCGCATAACATTATTATCCATTTATGAGCAGGCGGCAAACGAGTTTAGACTTCCTTATGTGTGTCGTTAATAATTACTGCGCCTAGTACGAAACATGAAATAAGCGAATGGGGAACGGGTGATATTATTATGCCGACAGTTATTCAATATCTTCTGGATAGATTAAAGCAATTGGGAATAAGGGATATTTTCGGCGTGCCAGGAGACTTTGCATTTCCTATCAACAACGCCGTCTGTGATGATAAGGAGCTTCGCTGGATAGGCTGCTGCAATGAACTGAATGCTGCTTATGCTGCTGATAGCTATGCTCGTATTAAAGGTATGTCAGTGCTGTCTACTACTTTTGGCGTAGGTGAACTGTCGGCGTTATGCGGTATAGCAGGCTCTTACGCGGAGTACAATCTGGTATTCCATATTGTCGGCATGCCAAAAATGCAGGCACAGAAGAGACACGATATAGTGCATCACTCACTTGGTGACGGAGAATCTAGTATATTTATGGAGATGGCTGCACCAGTAGTATGTGCGAGTACAATGCTTACTCCGGAAAACTGCGTTGAAGAAGTCGAGCGAGTCATCGCGGCAGCTCTGGAAAATCATCGTCCTGTCTACATTGCAATACCTCATGACTATGTGAATGCAGAAATTTCATCTTTTACGGCACCAAAAGAAACACCTGTAAAAAGTGATCCTGCGACTCTTGAAGAAGTAGTCTCGACTATTGCAGGTAAACTATCGAATGCAAAACAAGCCTGTATTATGCCGGGTTTTCTTGTTGACCGTTTTGATCTCAAGGATCTGACTATGGCTGTTATCAACGCTTCGGGCTTGCCTTATGTTACTATGGCGCTGGATAAGTCGGTGCTTGATGAGACTAATCCCTCCTACCTGGGATTATACATGGGACAGCTTATCAATCCTGAAATCAGGGAATTTGTGGAATCCTGCGACTGTATACTGGCAATAGGCACTATTCCTTCTGATATTAACATGGGAATGTTCACGGCAAAGCTGGATAAAGCTCGAGTTATCAATATCATGCCTTCCAGTGTCCATATAGGGTATACTGATCACATTAATGTGAAAATGCTTGATGTATTGGAGGAACTTTCTAAAAGGCTCAACAAGCGTACCGATATCAAAGGACCTGTGGCCAGACGGCTCTCAACTCCAAAAGTAAATCATGAAGATCTGATAACAGCTGACTATTTATACACAAAGTATGCAGAATTCTTTAAGCCCGATGATATAATTATAGCTGATTCAAGTTCATCCTTTTACGGATTACTGCCTCTGGTTTTACCTAAAGGAGCTAAGTTCGAGAGCGAGATGCTTTGGGGAGCGATTGGCTGGGCTACTCCTGCTTCCTTTGGCGCTGCACTGGCTGCACCTGACCAGCGAGTGATCCTTATTACTGGAGAAGGATCACACCAGATGACAGCTCAGGAGATTAGCCAATTTTATCGCTATGGTCTAAAGCCTATTATCTTCGTGCTGAATAATCAAGGCTACCTGATAGAAAAAATGCTATCTGAAAAATTAGATTATTGCTATAATGACCTTGCAGAGTGGCAATACCATAAATTGCCAGAGGTACTTGGTTGCAATAACTGGATAATGAGAAAGGTTACTACCTGCGGTGAGTTAGATAAAACTATGGAAGAGTTAGGTAGCACTAAAACAGGTGCATATATTGAGGTAGTTACGCCAAAGTTGTCGGCTTCCCCGCTTATGGAAGAAATTCACAAGAACTTGTAAGCGTTATAAACTAAACCTATTAAGGATTTGTCCTCAAGGATATATTTTCAGGTTCTGTATTTGATATTTGATCAGAACCTATCCGAAAAGTTTTATGATTTACTGTATCGTTATAGGCACTATGCACACCGAAATGAATATTTATGCATAGACCGAAGTAACTTATGTAATATGCTAAAATGACTAATCTGACGGACTCTTAAACATTTTTAACTAGAAATCAGATAACTAAAAATCTTCTTTATTTTTGGATCATAATTGGAAAAAATAGAGGGAAGAAAGCTCACTTTTTCAATTATAGCTGATGATGGCGTTGAAAAGATTTCTAAGGGCACTCGTGAGAGATTTATAATCGACACTGCCAAATTTAACTCCAAAGCAGAAGCCAAAGCTAAAAGTGTCAATAATTGAAGGTATAATCATGCCTCATATAATGGAAATAATGGGAAAAACAAGGGTAGTGGTAAAGGATGGTGAAGTAATCGAAGTTGGAGAGCCTGGACTTGAATGGTGTCCTCTCATTGAAAAGCTAAGCGGTGTCCAGAAAATCACCTCTGAAGAAGTCAAAAAGAATGTAGAGTTCAAGATAAAAGAATACGGTATGTTCACAGCCAGGCGCCATCTCCTTGGGAGTGATACTTTTGTAGCTTTTGGAGCCTCAGAAATAATGATGTCTAGTTTGCGCAGCGGTTTTCTTGATGCAACTGTAACCGCCTGCGACGGAGCAGGAACTGTTATATCCAACAATCCAGAACTTGTCCAGGGTATCGGAGGCAGGATGTCAGGTTTGGTCGAAACTGAACCCATTGAGGATGTTATAAATGGAATTCAAAAACTTGGCGGAATTGTGCTTGATACTAAAACTGCATCAATAAACCCTATTGGAGGAGTAAGGAAAGCTGCAGAACTTGGTTACAAAAAGGTTGCAGTAACCACTGCTGATTCAAAAACTGCAAAAAAGCTGAGAGAACTGGAAGCTGAATTTGGTCTTGAACTTATCGTAATTGCTGTGCATGTTACAGGCGTCAGCAAGGAAGAAGCTCAAGGTCTTCTGGAAAATTCAGATTTGGTGGTCGGGTGCGCTTCTAAATATATAAGGGAGCTTGCAAAACCCATAGTTCAAGTAGCTGCTGCAATTCCACTCTTTGCCCTCACTAAGAAAGGAAAAGAATTAGTTATTGAGAGGGAAAAAGATATTGAAGGCCCAATTTTGATAACAACTACAGAATTACCAGTTTTGCCTAAGCATAAGCAGCCGCGAGATTTGAAATAAAGGGTTACGTGTGGTCTTGTGGGAGCCTTGAGTATTTTTCAGTTTGCTTAGAGCTTATTTATTGTTCAGCTCCAAAAGACACACAACACGCTAACACTTATTTTTTTGGATAGGTACTAAGAGCCCTATTCGAAAAGTATTGTAATCAACTGATACCTTTTAAAATGGCGACGCCTACAATCGAAGCAGGTACTAGGATATTACGGATCTACTGTACTTTAAAAGGAATTGAAAATCATAAATCGATAAAATTCTCTTCCCAGTTAGACAGTTAGCATAAATTATTAAGAAGAAGAGCGGAGTACAGAGTCGGCAACCTTCCAGAAAATTGCTTCGATATCGCATCCGAACTTTTTTGCTACAATAAGAGCCACGACTCGGATATCTACAAGGTAGGAAAGCCGGTCCTGCATGAAATTAATCTCGGAAACTAATTTTTGCCGGTTTACTCCGATATCTGCGGAGATAAATTCCAGAACTTGTTCAAAGGAAATTTCTTCTTTTACCGCTGTTTTTTCTCCGGAGCTTTTCGAATTCTCGAGAAAATTCTCCGAAGGCTTGAAAGCATGCGGAATTCGGATATTTTCCACATCAAAACCGGGCATAAGAACTCCTCCTTTAAGTATAAGAAAGCCTTCTTCAAGGGCTTTTTCTTTTACTTTTGAGGCAGTTTTTGGGGAAAACCATTTCAGGTCAAAAGCCAGGGAATATTCAAAATCTTTTTCCGAAAGAGAAGCTGCAAGAGTTTTTTTAAAAGGAACAGAGACTACGCGTTTAAGTTCTTCCATTAACTACCCTCTTAAAAATTGGTAATGGCAAGGAGAGTACAATATAATATTGAAAGTATAATATTATTGAGAGTATAATTTGTATTAAGAGTATAATTTGTATTAAGAGTATCCATTATTAGGTGTATACTATACTAATTTAAGATGAAAAAGTCTAAAATCACGAAATTTAAGATAAAAACTTAAAAATTAAAAGGTTCCAGCTCAGGATTTTCCATCCTGGACTATGCTGGAGTAAAGTCTTCCTAAAAAGGAAAGTTTAAAGTGTTACAAGTTTGGCATCAAGGATTCCATCGACTTTCCGGACTTCCTCAAGGATCGGGTCAGAAACTTCAGAGTCTACGTTAAGTACCATCATGGTTACGCCTCCGATTTCTGATCTGCCAACCTGCATGCCTGAGATATTAATATTGTTTTTACCGAGCACCAAGCAGCATGGTCCGATAACATTGGGCCTGTTGATGTGTTTGGCAAAAATCATACGGCCTGCAGGGAAGATATCCACTCTGTCGTCATCGATTGCAACGATCTTTGGTTCATCTCCGACAACAGTACCTGCAACCAGTTTTGTCTGGCCGTTGCTGCTAAGTCTGATACTGATAGTTGAAGCGTATTCCTCAGAAGATTCGGATTTGCTCTCAACGACTGCAATCTTTCTAGACTTTGCAAGAGTTGGGGCGTTGACATAGTTTACTCCGGAACCGAGAGCCATCTCAAGCAGCCCTTTAAGTGCAGAGACTGTAAGAGGTCTTGTATCCTTTCCAGAAATCTCTCCATTGTACCTGATTTCTACCTTTTCGTAATTTCCATCTACGAGTTGCCCTGCAATCTTGCCCATAATCTCCGAGAGCCTGATGTAAGGAGCAAGAACTGCCATAGCTTCTGGTTTTACCGAGGGGATATTGATTGCATTCTTTGCAGTCCCGCCTGTAAGGACGGAAACTATTTCCTTTGCAATCTCAACTGCCACATTGATCTGAGCTTCTTGAGTGGAGGCTCCAAGATGAGGAGTGACTACAACATTGTCAAAATTCAGGAGAGGGCTGTTAAAAGGAGGCTCTTCAACGAAAACGTCTATTGCTGCGCCGGCTATTTTTCCACTTTCAATAGCTTTTGCCAGGGCTTCTTCGTTGATAATGCCACCACGAGCACAGTTGATAATTCTGGTTGTGGGCTTCATCAGGGCAAACTGCTCTTCATCAAGAGTGTTTCTGGTTTCTTTAATAAGAGGCGTGTGCACAGTGATATAGTCGGCTTCTTTTGCGATTTCGTTAACTGTTGCAAGCTTGACTCCAAGCTCGGTAGCTCGCTTTTCAGAAACGAATGGATCATATCCCATAAGGTTCATTTCAAGCCCTGAAGCCCTTTTTGCGACTTCGGAACCGATCCTCCCGAGACCTATGACGCCCAGAGTCTTGCCTTTGACCTCAACGCCCGTGAATTTATTGCGTTTCCATTCCCTGGCTTTCAGGGAAGCATTTGCCTGGGGGATGTTCCTGGACATTGCCATCATCATGGCAATTGTGTGCTCTGCTGCCGAAATCATGTTGCCTTCGGGAGAGTTAGTCACAATAATGCCTTTCTTTGTAGCTGCATCCACATCAATATTGTCAACTCCAACCCCGGCTCTCCCGATAACTTTCAGGTTGTCGGCAGCTTCGATAATCTTCTGAGTGACCTGGGTGCCGCTGCGTATTACAAGTGCATCGTAATCCTTAATTTTTTTCACCAGCTCTTCTTCGGAAAGCCCGGTGGAAACGTCAACCGTAAAGTGTTCTTTTAGAATCTCCAAACCTTCATTGGAGAGTGAATCACTGACCAATACTTTCATGTCAATTTCTCCAGATCAATAAGATAAGCATGAATATTTAATCTTAATAGAGAATACCAATCAACCTAATCACACTTAAGCGTTATCACACGTATTCAGAGGTAAACTCTTCTATTTTTATCTCTTTTGTAGTTTTCTTCCCTATACGATTATCCTACAAGCCTTATTATCCCTATCTTTGGTTCGTAACACTGCCCGCCTGCAAGCAGAGCATGGATAACCTCTTCTACAACCTGCTCAGGAATGCCCCTGGAAGCCGCAGAATCTATAAAAGCTGCATAATCAACTCCTTTGCTTCCGCCCATCTCCTTGAGCAATTCGAGAACGAATTCCTTCTGGTCAGCCTTGGCACTGGTACTGTTTTCTGAATCCAAATCCAGTGTTTTGAGGCCCTCTCTGATGGAAGTCCGAAGTATTTTTGCAAACTCACCACGAGAGTATTCCCGTTGAAGCGCAATGGCAATTCCTTCCGTAAGCTCGGAAGAAATGCCTCTTCCCAGGAGGTATTCCCGAAGTTCCTCTCCATGATATCCACTGGCCAGAGCATCCGAGAAGGCTTCAAGCCTCTCAACGGTCTGTTCTGCAGTGTCAACAATCCATCTGTTGCGGATTTCTTCGTCTACCACATTTACTTCTTCAGCTCGAATAGAGACAAAAACCGAGCCGGGCTCTGGCTCGTAGGTTCTTGCTTTTCCTGTAAGGGCAATGAAAGAAGGAACCTGTACTGTTGAAAAGAATATCAAAGCCTCAGGTTGGTACTGGCCTGCGTATACGGTGAAGGCCCCTGTGGGATCAACTATTCTTGCCTTCCACATCTCACTCTGTGTTCCGATATTATCAAGTTCCGTGACTACTCCAACTACAAAAACTCGATTAAGAATAAGTCCCAGAGGGCTGATAAGCAGGTTTGGAGTTTTTGAATCTGTAGCTTCCGAGTCAGGCCTTTCGGATTTTTCGAGTTCTCTGCAGGCTTCGAATTCTCTTGCAAAAACTCTTTTTGCAACTTCTCGTTTAAGCAAGCTCAATTCCTCCCCTGGAAACCTGTGAACTTTTATCTGATCCATCCTCTTCATCCGACCCGAGCCTGCGAAGGAGTTCAACTATCCTCACTGCAATATCCTCTTCAGGTAACCAGGCGCTTTCAGCTACGAAAGAAATCCCAAATTCACTTTTTGAAGAGTTTCCGCGTATTGCAAGGTAGCGACCTGTAAGAAAACGCTTTATATCTTCATAGACTGCGTCTTTTGAGACATCAGAAAACATCAGCTGTTCAGCCTCTTCAAGAGTCTTTCCATAGATAGTTTCCGCAAGCTCTCTTGGAAACGTAACTGACATGGAGCCTGTTCCGTCATCAAGTACGGCTTTGATCCGCATGTCCCATATGCCTTCTACTTTGCCGTGTACTCTACAGTTTCCTTTCTGTATTACACGGCTGCATTCAGGGCAGCGGGAGATTATGCCTGAACCAGGCCTGACTGAAACCAGGTTGCCTGCGACGGACACATCAAACATGCTATCTCTTGAATCTATTTCTTCTATTTTTATTGGTACTGGATCTTTTGCGACGGATTCGAAGGTAAATGCAAGTTTTTCGGCTTCCTCTGGCCCGACCGAGGAGACTTTTGTGCTGCTGAGGATATTTACTGATGGCATTCCCCTGAATATCCTGACTTGAGCTCCATCGATTCGGATAATGCTCCCTATATCAATGCCATCCAGTTCAATCCAGGATGTAAAAGGCAGCCTGCCAGTCTCGTCAGCGAGTACGCCTGAAATCACTCTGGATTGGCGCCCTTTTACAAGGACTTCCCTATAGGAAAGCTGAAGAATGCAGGCAACGGTATCTACGGAAAAATCGGCAGCTCTTATGTCAATTAACTTTTTTTTCTGGCTTGCTGAAAGTTCGGATAAGGAAGGAAGCAATGAGTCCGAAATCTTCGACACAAGAGACTGTTCTCCTATGGAAAGCCTGATCCTGTTCTGCCAGATGCGTACATAGGCATTTTTGACGTTAATCACATCCCCTATAGAACCTGGAAGCTCTTTCCAGGAAGAAAACTGAACTGAGCCGGTTTCGTCTGCAAGCACGCCGGTATAAAGCCTGGAAGGCTTTTCCTGAGCCTCTGCCTGCGAGCGTATTGATTTCTCCCCAAGATCCAGGATCCTTCCTGTAAACTCAAAGTTCTTAAGATTAGCAGACAGATCCTTTACTTTCAAAATTCTTTTCTTTTCTCCAAACTTGCGGAGAATACTCTCTTTTGCAATGTCAGGTGGGACACGGAAGGCAATGAGTTTCTCAAACTCTGCCCGGATGCCAGTCTTTTCAAGGTCTCCAAGCGCCCTGGTTAACTCTTCAAGGTGGGGCGCAATCTTCTCATCCATTTTTAGGCCTCCATTCGAGACAATAATAAAAATAAAATTTTCGAAAAATAAAATTTTCGTGTAATATCGGATTTTACAGTATTTAAGGCTTTAATTAAAGATTAATTTCCTCTATCGTAGAGGATAGTGAACTATTATTTAAGGATAGCTGTTTAGAATTTTTGATTTACAAAGGTATATTTACTTCGGGATAAAATTCTTTCCTAATAAAGTATTGAGAGAGACTGTTCCTAAAAACCGACAAAAAACCTGAAAAAGGAAGGCTTTCTTTCTTCTAATAATTTAAAGCCTGACAAAAGGAGATGGAAGCTTCAAAATGTAAATGGAGAACTAATATGAGAAGAATAAAAGGAATTAATTTCAAAGCTTTTAAGCTGACAGCGCTTGCAATTATTCTGGCAGTTCTCTGCACCTGCTCGGCTGCCTCAGCCTCTAGTTTAAGGGTAAGTTCGGCCACAGAGGGGGATTATATCTCTATACAGGCCGCAATCGATGAAGCAGAGGCCGGAGACACTATTTTTGTAAGCCCTGGAACCTATGTTGAAAATCTTAAAATAAATAAAGAGGTTCGAATCTGGGCGGAGTCTAGAAATCCAGAGGAGACAGTGATAAAAGCAGCTGATCCCACGAAAAATACTGTTGAAGTCAGCGTGGATCGGGCATCTTTCAGCGGATTTGCCATTGAAGGCTCGGAAAAAGTGGGAATCTTGCTCACAGGGGTTAAAAGCTGCTATATTAACAACAACAGAGTCCAGGGAGCCGAGTATGGTATTCTTCTCAAAGATTCCGAAAGCAATACCATAAGCAACAATCTCATTGCCCTTGATGATATAGGAATAAGGCTCGAAAGCTCAAACTCAAATGATATCTCTGACAATAAAATCGCCTATAATTACGGTCCAGGAATCTCACTTGAGGCAAGCAGCAAGAACCTAATCTATAATAATTATTTCAAAAACGCTGAAAATGTGGAAGAAGAAGCCGTAAACGCAGAAAATATCTGGCAAAGCCCCCTTAAAACAAAACCGAATATCGTCCGGGGTCCTTACATCGGAGGAAATTTCTGGGCAGATCTTGAAGGCAAGGGTTATAGTGAGACAGGTGTGGACGAAAACAGCAACGGAATTTGCGACGCCTCGTACAACATCACAGGTGGAGGAACCGATAATTACCCGCTTTTCCCAAAAGTCCCGAACGCCGTTAAAGCCCTTGAAAGCAGCCTGAATGCCAGTGCTTATAAGCAGGGCCTGGCCGACAGGGAGAAAGCAACCAGTCCGGAGCCGGTAAACGAAACCAATGAAACTAATAAAACCAACGAAAATGCAGCACCAGCAACCGAAAATGCTACCAAGGCAAATGCTTCAGGAGAAGCCGAATCCCCCGGCCCGGGTGCTGGAATTCTGACGATAGCTATAGGCGCGGCTTATTTCCTGAGACGGAACAGGTAAAGAAAAAAGAAAAATAAAGGCATAAAGCCGGAAAGATGAGAGAAATAAGAGTAACGAGTTTAATGAGAAAATGTTGAAATAAAGTTGAAAAAACTAAAAGGAAGTTGAAAGAAAACTTGAGATGCCCAAAAAGGATAGTGGGAAGTCTCACTATCCTTAACCTGATTTTCTTATTACTTTTTTCATCTTAAATTTCATTATTTTGCCACTACGTATCCTGACATTGTTTTATTGTTGCTGCCGTTTGCGTTTTTCACTGTCAAGCTGACGGTATATTTTCCTGCTTTACTGTATTTATGTGCAGGGTTCTTCCGGGTTGTTTTCCTAACCTTGAAGATTCTGAATGCAGCAACAGGTGTTTTTGATGCTTCGTTTTAAATATCGCGCATGTAAATGTCGGACTCCCCATCGCGATACTGCCATACTATTGTATTACCGTAAATAGCAGGCTGGTATGCTAATTCATTGGCACTAATTCTCATTTTCTTCTTAGTGGAAATATCGTACATGAAGATACCATGATTTGTTCCACCATCATCCTTCCCACCATCGTCCTCCCATACTATCCTGTTCTCATAGATAGCTGGAGATGCCTGCTTATCTGGACTGCTGGTTATCTGAGTTTCCGTTTTAGTTGAGAGGTCATACATGTAGACATCAATGTTTCCATTGCGATCACTGGAGTACACTATCCTGTTACCGTAAATAGCAGGCTGGTATGCTAATTCAGTAGGACTAATTCTCATTTTTTTATTGGTGGAAATATCGTACATGAAGATGCCATGATTTACCCAACCGTCATCCTCACCGCCATCATCCTGCCACACTATCCTGTTACCATAAATCGCAGGATGTGTCTGAGCATCTGGACTGCTGGTTATCTGAGTTTCCTTTGAGGTTGAAAGATCATACATGTAAACATCAGTGTTTCCACTGCGAGTCCTGGAGTATACTATCCTGTTGCCGTAAATAGCAGGCTGGTATGCTAATTCAGTAGGACTAATTCTCATTTTCTTCTTAGTGGAAACATCGTACATGAAAATGCCATGATTTGTTCCACCATCATCCTCACCACCATCGTCCTGCCACACTACCCTGTTTCCATAGATTGCAGGATGTGTCTGATTATCTGGACTGCTGGTTATTTGAGTTTCCTTGGAAGTGGAACGATCGTACATGTATATATCTGCGTTTCCACTGCGATAATCTTCCCATACTATCTTATCACTGTAGATGGAAGGACCACCTGCTGATCCACTGGTTGTGATCCGAGTTTCATTGCTGGAGTTATTGTCATCCTGAGGTGGCTCTTCAGACCAGGTAAGAGTGGCCATGTAAATGTCGGAGTTCCTATTGCGATAGTCCTGCCACACGATCCTGTCACCATATATTACAGGGTTATATGTTCCAGCTACAGGATCATCTACTGATTCATTGGTTGTGATCCGGGTCTCTGTGGAAGTAGAGATATCATACATGTAAATATCCGGATGGTCACTTCTATAGTCCTCCCACACTATCCTGTTCCCGTAGATAGAAAGGCTTTTTTTGTATGATTCATTGGTGGAAATTTTAGTTTCTGTGGATGTGGATATATTGTACAAGTATAAGTTGACACTATCTTTCTCATAAACTATTTTATCACCATAAATAGCAGGTTTTGATCCATCGGCGGTAATCAGAGTTTTCTTATTAGTGGAGAGCTCATAAACGTAGATGCCGAACCTGCTTTCATTGAGACAGTCATACCACACTACTTTATCACCACAGATCTTTGGATGAGGATTGTCCCAGCATCCCAATGCAGTGGTAGCAATCGAGGTCTCGTTATGGGCGGAAAGATCATACACATAAATATCCGTTTCTCCATCTCCATCACGATTCTCACGAAAATCCTGCCATATTATTTTGTCACCATAGATAGCAGGATTAAACTGAAGTGATTCATTAGTAGTTATTTGGGTCTCCTCGGATGTAGAAAGGTTGTACATATAGATATCAGGACTGGAAATGCCGTTGCGCTCATCCTCCCACACAATCCTGTCCTCGTAAATATCAGGCCAACTTTGCCATGATTCATTAGTAGTAATCTGTATTTCTTTGGAAGTAGACAGGTCGTACATGTAAATATCCAGATTACCATTACGCGTGTCATGCCATACTATCTTATCGCCATATATATCAGGCTGCATTTGATCTGATACATTGGAAGTTATTCGAGTCTCAGTAACCGTGGGCGAAACGTTTTCCGCAGTAACTGTCGATGCTGTTGATAAAACTAAAAACAAAGCAAGGGCTATTGAAATTAAACTTGTCTTATATACAGTCATTAGTTTATTCATTATTCTCATCTCTGATTTTTGATCCAGAACTTTTAATTTCAATTAATGAAGTTTTATGTACCAAACTTAAATTTTTTCTTTTAACTCTTTTATTTATAAAAGTCAGTTTTTGGTAATTTGTAAAAAAGTTTAATTTTATAAAATCAAAGATATGTAGAGGCTATGGAATCTTTGTTGCGAAAATATATGGGAAATTTTCAGGATCTTAAATGAGCTCAAAAAAGGGTGTTAGTTCAAAAAAGAGTGTTAAGTAATTAGATTTAAGAGTTATTGAATAATAGTTAGCACGAAATCTTAGGATGTTCTAAATCAAGTCGAATATGCCCTTTTTCGCGAGATTCGATTAACGATCTCCCACTCCTCATTACCTTTGGACATTTTTATCTAAGACTGATGAGTCCCAAAAATTTACAATTAAGTTTTTGAAGTTGCTGTCATTTTGTTACCTTTATGTATTTGTACTTAGTCTTGAGTGTACTTCCGTCCGCATTTGTTGCTGTATGTTTGACCGTATAATATCCTGCTTTTGAATATGTATGCGTCGGACTCTTTACTGTTGAATAAGTCCCGTCTCCGAAATCCCATTTCCATGATGTAGGGGATCCTTTGCTTGTCTCTTTAAATGTTACTTTTAATGGCGCTTTTCCTGAGATCGGCGTTCCCCAGAAATCTGCAACTGGAGCTTTTGAACCTATTGTCACTTTTATGTAGTTTGCTTTATTTTTTGTACTACTACCTGCTTCATTTGTTGCTGTAAGTTTAACCGTATAAGTTCCTGTTTTTGAATATGTGTGTGTTGGGTTCTTTTCTGTTGACGATGTTCCATCACCGAAATCCCATTTCCATGCAGTTGGTGATCCTTTGCTTGTCTCTGTAAATGTTACCTTTAGTGGAGCATTTCCTGAAAGTTGCGATCCCCAGAAATCTGCAACCGGTTTTGTCGCAGCTGTTGTCACTGTTATATAATTCGATTTTTTAACCGTGTTACTTCCAGCTGCATTTGTTGCTGTCAATGTTACTGTGTATTTTCCTGCTTTGGAATACTTATGTGTTGGATTTTTGGCTGTTGAAGTTGTTCCGTCTCCAAAATTCCATTTCCATGAATTAGGAGTTCCTGTGCTTTTGTCATTAAATACAACGTTTAATGGTGCTTTTCCTGATGTCGGAGAAGCCGAAAACTCAGCAACTGGTTTTGTTGCAGCTGTTGTTACTGTTATATAATTTGATTTTTTAACCGTGTTACTTCCAGCTTTATTTATTGCCGTAAGTGTTACTGTATATTTCCCTGCTTTTGAATACTTATGTGTTGGATTTTTGGCTGTTGATGATGTTCCGTCTCCGAAATTCCATTTCCATGAATTAGGAGTTCCTGTACTTTTATCCTTAAATGCAACTGTTAATGGTGCATTTCCTGAGGTTGGGGATGCAGAAAATGAAGCAGCCGGAGCTTGGGAAGCTCCGGTCACCTTTATGTATTTATATTTGGTCTTAGTTGTACTTCCGTCCGCATTTGTTGCTGTCAGCTTAACAGTGTAATTTCCTGCTTTTGAATATGTATGCGTCGGACTCTTTACTGTTGAATAAGTCCCGTCTCCGAAATCCCATTTCCATGCAGTTGGTGATCCTTTGCTTGTCTCTGTAAATGTTACCTTTAGTGGAGCATTTCCTGAAAGTTGCGATCCCCAGAAATCTGCAACCGGTTTTGTCGCAGCTGTTGTCACTGTTATATAATTCGATTTTTTAACCGTGTTACTTCCAGCTGCATTTGTTGCTGTCAATGTTACTGTGTATTTTCCTGCTTTGGAATACTTATGTGTTGGATTTTTGGCTGTTGAAGTTGTTCCGTCTCCAAAATTCCATTTCCATGCAGTTGGCGTTCCTTTGCTGGTATCCTTAAATGCAACGTTTAATGGTGCTTTTCCTGAGGTTGGGGATGCAGAAAATGAAGCAGCCGGAGCTTGGGAAGCTCCGGTCACCTTTATGTATTTATATTTGGTCTTAGTTGTACTTCCGTCCGCATTTGTTGCTGTCAGCTTAACAGTGTAATTTCCTGCTTTTGAATATGTATGCGTCGGACTCTTTACTGTTGAATAAGTCCCGTCTCCGAAATCCCATTTCCATGATGTAGGGGATCCTTTGCTTGTCTCTTTAAATGTTACTTTTAATGGCGCTTTTCCTGAGATCGGCGTTCCCCAGAAATCTGCAACTGGAGCTTTTGAACCTATTGTCACTTTTATGTAGTTTGCTTTATTTTTTGTACTACTACCTGCTTCATTTGTTGCTGTAAGTTTAACCGTATAAGTTCCTGTTTTTGAATATGTGTGTGTTGGGTTCTTTTCTGTTGACGATGTTCCATCACCGAAATCCCATTTCCATGCAGTTGGTGATCCTTTGCTTGTCTCTGTAAATGTTACCTTTAGTGGAGCATTTCCTGAAAGTTGCGATCCCCAGAAATCTGCAACCGGTTTTGTCGCAGCTGTTGTCACTGTTATATAATTCGATTTTTTAACCGTGTTACTTCCAGCTGCATTTGTTGCTGTCAATGTTACTGTGTATTTTCCTGCTTTGGAATACTTATGTGTCGGATTTTTGGCTGTTGAGCTCGTTCCGTCTCCGAAATCCCATTTCCATGCAGTGGGTGTTCCTGTGCTTTTATCAGTAAATGCAACTGTCAATGGTAATTTTCCTGATGTCGGAGAAGCCGAAAACTCAGCAACCGGTTTTGTTGCAGCTGTTGTTACTGTTATATAATTCGATTTTTTAACCGTGTTACTTCCAGCTGCATTTGTTGCTGTCAATGTTACTGTGTATTTTCCTGCTTTGGAATACTTATGTGTCGGATTTTTGGCTGTTGACGATGTTCCATCTCCAAAATCCCATTTCCATGAAGTAGGAGTTCCTGTGCTTTTATCAGTAAATGCAACTGTCAATGGTAATTTTCCTGATGTCGGAGAAGCCGAAAACTCAGCAACCGGTTTTGTTGCAGCTGTTGTTACTGTTATATAATTCGATTTTTTAACCGTGTTACTTCCAGCTGCATTTGTTGCTGTCAATGTTACTGTGTATTTTCCTGCTTTGGAATACTTATGTGTCGGATTTTTGGCTGTTGAGCTCGTTCCGTCTCCGAAATCCCATTTCCATGCAGTGGGTGTTCCTGTGCTTTTATCAGTAAATGCAACTGTCAATGGTAATTTTCCTGATGTCGGAGAAGCCGAAAACTCAGCAACCGGTTTTGTTGCAGCTGTTGTTACTGTTATATAATTCGATTTTTTAACCGTGTTACTTCCAGCTGCATTTGTTGCTGTCAATGTTACTGTGTATTTTCCTGCTTTGGAATACTTATGTGTCGGATTTTTGGCTGTTGACGATGTTCCATCTCCAAAATCCCATTTCCATGAAGTAGGAGTTCCTGTGCTGGTATCCGTAAACACAACGTTTAATGGTGCTTTTCCTGATGTGACATCACTAGTGAAACTTGCAACCGGAGTTACTGGATTTTGTACTTGAGTAGTACCTATAAACTGCCCGAAGGCAGCCGGATCTTCTCCTACCTTCACCGTAGCTATAACTTTGTTTGTGGCGGTGTTAATTACGGATACAGTATTGCTTTCTTCATTTGCCACGTATACCCTTGTTCCCTCAGGGTTGATGGCAATTCCTAATGGGTAGCTTCCTACTTTTATAGTGGCTGTAACTTTGCTTGTGGCAGTATCAATCACAGAGACAGTGTTATCTCCATAGTTCGTTACATATGCCTTTGTTCCCGTCGGGTTGACTGCAACTCCCCACGGATAACTTCCTACAGTCACCGTGGCTGTAACCTTATTTGTTGCTGTGTCAATTACAGAGACGTTGTATTCGTTCGTCACATATATTTTTGTTCCATCTGGACTAACTGCAACTCCAGTAGGGAGATTTCCTACATTCACCGTGGCTGTAACTTTGTTTGTATCTGCGTTAATTACAGCGACATTGTTATCGAGGGTATTCACAACGTATACTTTTGTTCCATCTGGACTGACTGCAATTCCACAGGGATAATTTCCCACTTCTACCGTGGCTGTAACCTTGTTGGCTGCAGGGTCAATTACAGAGACAGTACCACTGCCCTCGTTCGCCACATATACCTTTGTTCCCTTAGGGTTGACTGCAACTCCCCAGGGATTAGATCCTACTTTTACCGTGGCTGTAACCTTGTTTGTAGCTGTATTAATTATAGAGACTGCGTCGCTGACATCGCTCGCGATATACACCTTTGTTCCATCCGGGCTAACTGCAACCCCGTAAGGGTTGTAGCCTACATTCACCGTGGCTTTAACAGTGTTACTTGAGGTGTCAATTACAGAGACAGTAGTACTGCCGCTATTCGTAATATATGCATATCTAGCCGTGTTCGAAGTACTTTGTGCAGTAGCTGCCGATGCAGTAGATAACATCAGAATTAAAACTAAAAAGATCGCTGCTGAAGCTAAAACTACTGAACACAATTTTTCATTTTTTTTCATCATCTGGCTCCGTTATATTTCGTCCTGGATTCAGCAGGTAAATCGTTTTTCCAAATATTTTTACCGACAGCGTTTTGTGGAACCTTAGATTTCATCCCGTACTAAGAAACTGCAAAAATGGTCCGCTGAATATTTCGATAATGAGATTTAGCCCATATGTTATCCAGTTTCAAATACAGTACGGATTTATCTAATTTCTGAAAAGCGCTATCCTGATACCTTCTTCATCTCAAGGGAAAATTTTCTAATCAAAAACACAATAATTCTATCACATATTTTGAAAGTCGAATAAATTTATTAAATATTTTTATGTTTGAATAATTTTTTTAATTTCAGCAAATATGTGATGCTTATTTTTTCCCGTACAGTTTGAAGATGATACCTTCATGAAAAATATCCAAATCCTAATGTCGACCTACCGAATACAGGTTTCGTTATCTAAAACTCAGTTCCAAAATCTAGGTGGTTTTTGTTTTTTGTTTACAGACTGAAGCGGAGTTTATGACAATCATGAAATCGGGATGTAGCTATAGATTCCATGTAGATCTAACAAAATTAACAAACATCAAATCTATTTTGTTCAATTTTGGCATTGTCCAATCTTAAAGTCTACCGTTGGTACTTATTTATACCGTATTCATATCCTCTAAGAAAGAACCGTTATAGGGGTTCTTGTTATAGAGATTGTATGTTAGGTCTTACATGCTAGGAAATTAGCTATTTTTGTTCCACGATCAATGATTCATTCTATCTTTCTCTATTTTATATTAAAATGTTTCGAATATTTGACTAAATAATTTAATTTTTAGTTATTTCTTTTATTTTATGTGTTATTTGATGCGGCTTTGTAATATCAAATAAACTTCGGTTTAATTTATACGAAAAACATGGGCTCCAGTCCTTTCTTTATTGTAAAAATCAAATTCAACTTTAAGATAAATCTTAGACATTAGCATGAAAAATGATACTCATTTGATTTTTCGAATCTTGACCGAGTACGAATATTAATGCATTTAATAAATTGGGGTGTTGTTTTTTCTGTTAAATTACAAATTTTAAGAGATTTTCAAGTCAAAATTTGAGACATAAAAATAGGTTCATTTATGTAATACGAAAACTTGATGTCGGATTTATACTGAAATACTGCCAATCATAATTGCATATTTTGAGTAATTGTCTAAAAGTACTACATAAGAAATATTATTCTTCTTGGAATATCTACTGAAATTTCTTTAAAGTCTATTTTGATTCACAATTCCTGCTTCTCTTGAAGATATATTTTACATTCAACGCCTGTTTTATCTTTTCAAAAGTTGTTGATGTTTCTTTTTATTCCACATCTTCTCCAAAAATTATATTCTGCTACGCTTTTTCAAGTCAAGTATATGCTTTAATTAACCTAATAGCAATTAAAACAAGCAAATATTATTACTAATTTTCCAATTGGAGTATATATCTAAACTTATAGTACTTCAATTGGAAGCACTAATTGAAAACTCCAAATATAAAAAAGTCGAGATGTTATGTAGTGACAGTCGATTGCCGAAAACCGCAAGCACAATGCCGACTCTCAAACCTGGTAATACAAGGCTAAAGGGTTGGTTTTGTCAGATTTGATCATTGATTCTACACGCCCTTTAGTCTTGATCTCTTTCATCGTTTTTCAATTTAAGGTATTCATTTTTTGGATACTACAATATATCCAGCCATAGTTTTAGTGTTACTGCCTTTAGCGTTCTTCACTGTTAAGCTGACAGTGTATTTTCCCGCTTTACTGTATGTTGTGCAGGACTCATAATGTTGAGTACATTCCATCTGTTGAATATGTTCCATCGTGTTTGTTGAATCAGTTGTCAAGAGAGCCATATCCATATCCTTTCGCTACCCAATTCTCAACACTGTGATCAGATGGCCCCAATATGTTTGAACCTGATCCTACCATAACGTAAGGCGACACAGCCCACATAACGTTATCATGAACGTTAATTGACCCTCTTGCATTAAAATTTCCAATGCCTGCACTGCTGCTTGATCCTTTGAAATCATGCATGATATTATGATGGACATTCACATTCGTCAATGAATTTACCATCTCAACACAACACCAGCCAGATTCGGCACTACCTGAGAAGGTATTATGATCTACTTCAATGTTTGTGCAATTGTTTATCCTGACACCTGTATTGGTTTGAACCTCAACATCACAGTTATACATTCTGGAATCCTTAGTTCCGGATAAAAATGCTACACCATCATGTCCTACCGAATGCATTCTGCAATTATATACTTCTATTCCAGAACTTTTACTAACTCTGACACCATCACTGTACAGATAGCGAGTGAACAAAATATCGTGTACTTTACAATCACTCGATGATCTGAATTGTATGCAGTTTCGATAGTTTCCGTGCCCTCCGTCACTTGGTCCAGTTGCTGTACTTTTGAACTGAAGGTCACATACTTCAACGTTAGAAACACCTGACCCGAACACATATGCAGGCGATCTCACTGAGTTACAAACTGAACCGGTAGCAAAGATTATTGTATCGTCGCCTGCACCTTTCAGTACCACATTAGATTTCAAAATTATAGGTGCACTTATCTGATAAGTGCCAGCACCAAGGATAACATATCCAGGGTTGCTTGATGTTGCTCCTGATGCAACAGAATTAATTGCTTTATTAATTGCAGTCTGGGCATCTGGTTCAGACGTCGGATTTACAGTTATTGTATTTTGTGCGCCTAACGCAGCAGGTACGGTTGTTAAAATAAGGCATGTTACTAGGAATAGGGTTCCTATCTGTCTTTTTAGCATCATATCACCTTTGGGTTGGATTTGGAATTTGAGTAAACAAAGAATTCCATAGGGTTAGAGTCTATTTTTCCCAAAGCACATACGGCCGTTAAACTAAGATATGTTGTCAGGAATAGGGCTTCCTGCTTCATTTTAAACATCGTATCACCTTTGGGTTGGATTTAAAATTTAAGTAAACTCAAAAACTCAGGATAATCGTATACTCTTTCCTAGATATTTTCTCAAAGTTCTATAATTGGAGGTGGGTTGGACATTAGAAGATTTTGCTTCTATTTCTCAAAATCTGTTACTGACCATAGGATGTTATTCTTCTGGTCGATACTTCCTGTTTCACTAACCACGGCCTCTAGCAAAGTTAACTTTTTTGAAAAGTTTTCATCTATCTGCTATTTTATTGCTAAGTTGGCATTTCAGGTTTATACAGGCTATATTATAAAATAGTATTTATTTTTCGGAAAAATTTTGAAAACAAGTAATGTAAAATATTAATAAGTTATTAGAGAAATCTAATTGTGGAAATAATTTAAATTTTAAGACAAGTACCAAACTTAATTGAACACTTCTGTTATTAACTTTAAAAATTCGAACTACAACAGTAAAACTTTTTAGAAATCGATAAAGAAAAATATTTTTGCTTTCCTTATCGTAACTGAAAAATTTATGAAAATAAATATGTTAATTCATAATCCATAATTATTTTTTAAACTTGTCTTAAAATTTAAATTATTTCCACAATTAGATAACGGGTAATATTAACATACTTCCAACGAGTAGATCTTAAAGAGACTGATTAATCTACACTTTCTCATTATTGATAAAAACAAAAAAATTAATGGAGAGTAGATAAAAGAAAAAGGACAGTTATCTGCCCCTTTTATTTCCGAAAATCACTTATGGGCAAATACGCCATAATTTCGTCTTTCTCTACCGCATCGATCCTACAAAAACCGAAGCTCTCGAACTATACGATCCTGTAAGTGTGTGCAGGACTCTTCTTAATATTGAATATGTTCCATCGTGTTTGTTGAATCAGTTGCCCAGAGAGCCGTATCCATATCCTTTCGCTACCCAGTTCTCAACACTGTGATCAGATGGTCCCAGTGTGTTTGAGCCTGATCCTACAGTAACGTAAGGTGACACGTTCCACATAACGTTATCATGAACTCTAATAGATCCGCTTGCATGAACATTTCCAATGCCTGCACTGCTGCTTGATCCTTTGAAATCATGCATGATATTATGATGGACATTCACATTCGTCAATGAATTTACCATCTCAACACAACACCAGCCAGATTCGGCACTACCTGAGAAGGTATTATGATCTACTTCAATGTTTGTGCAATTGTTTATCCTGACACCTGTATTGGTTTGAACCTCAACATCACAGTTATACATTCTGGAATCCTTAGTTCCGGATAAAAATGCTACACCATCATGTCCTACCGAATGCATTCTGCAATTATATACTTCTATTCCAGAACTTTTACTAACTCTGACACCATCACTGTACAGATAGCGAGTGAACAAAATATCGTGTACTTTACAATCACTCGATGATCTGAATTGTATGCAGTTTCGATAGTTTCCGTGCCCTCCGTCACTTGGTCCAGTTGCTGTACTTTTGAACTGAAGGTCACATACTTCAACGTTAGAAACACCTGACCCGAACACATATGCAGGCGATCTCACTGAGTTACAAACTGAACCGGTAGCAAAGATTATTGTATCGTCGCCTGCACCTTTCAGTACCACATTAGATTTCAAAATTATAGGTGCACTTATCTGATAAGTGCCAGCACCAAGGATAACATATCCAGGGTTGCTTGATGTTGCTCCTGATGCAACAGAATTAATTGCTTTATTAATTGCAGTCTGGGCATCTGATCCAGACGTCGGATTAACAGTTATTGCATTTTGTGCGCCTAACGCAGCAGGTACGGTTGTTAAAATAAGGCATGTTACCAGGAATAGGGTTCCTAGTTGTCTTTTTAGCATCGTATCACCTTTGGGTTGGATTTGGAATTTGAGTAAACTCAAAAAAACCTTATAGGGACTAGTATATCTTCCCAAAAGCACATACGGCCGTTAAACTAAGACATGGTATCAGGAATAGGGTTTCCTGCTCTACTTTTAGCATCGTATCACCTTTGGGTTGGATTTGGAATCTGCGTAAACTCAAAAAACTATAAGATAGTTATATTTCTCCCAACAGTTGATACGGCTGTTAAAATAAGACATGGTTTCGGGAATAGGGTTTCCTGCTTTATTTTTAGCATCGTATCGCCTCTAGGTTGGAATTCGAATTTGAGCAACTCAAAAATTCCAGGATAATCGCATACTCTTTCCCAGATATTTCTCAAAATTCCATATTACGTACTCGTAATGTTTTTTCCGAACTATCTAATTAGACCGAGTATATCAATATCTAATTATGCCGGGTCTATACGGTAATTCAAAGATTATTATTACGTCTGCGTAATATTTTTGAATCTATCTAATTCAGTTCTCTGCGATTTATGTGGGGCGGACACGTTGCACACAGAGTCTCACTCTCCAATTACATTATAGGGATCAGTCATTGGAGGTGGGGTCGGATATTAGAAGTTTTGGCTTCTATCACTCAAAACCTGCTACTGACCACCATAGGATGTTATTCCTTCTGGTCAATAGTTACTTTTTTTACTAACACGGCCTCTAGCCGGGTCAACTCTTCTGAAAGGTTTTTCACTTTCTGTTGTTTAACTGCTAAGTTGACATCTAGGTTTATACAGGTTATATTATAAAATATTTTTGCATTTTTCAAAAAAAATTTGGAAAGTATACAATATATAATAATATGATTTATTGGAGAATGACTGACTCTAATTATATCCACATTTCTAAGATTTATGTAAAAGTATCTGATTGAAGCGGATCAGTGTAGAAACACAAGTATTTCGGCACAAAAGCATGAGACAAAAACATTAAGAATTTCACATTAGCTAAAAAAGTTAAGAAATTATATCTTGGGAGCCGGTTATTGAAAAATTGAGAGTATGAAGAATTGAGAGTATGAGGGTGGCTTTCAATTATTTTAAAATAAGGTCAAAGGGCGTGTTTATCATATATTATCAATGATACTATCACGCCCTTTCTCCTTGATCTTTTTCTTTTTCCAATTCAGTTTTATTTACTTTCGGAGTATATTCCCAGCCTTGTGTTTGTTGTCACCTTTATGAAGTTTGTCTTCGTTACAGTACTGTTGCCTTCCACATTACTTACTGTAAATCTAATCTTATAGAGCCCCAGAAGATTTACGATCATTTTCGAAATTGCAGTCACTTTGCCACTTTTATATAATTCCATTTTGTTTTTGTACTACTTCCTGCTGCATTTGTTGCTGTAAGTTTAACCGTGTAGGTTCCTGCGGCTGAATATGTGTGTGTTGGACTCTTTTCTGTTGAAGATTTTCCATCTCCGAAATTCCATTTCCATGAGGTTGGCGATCCTTTGCTTGTCTCAGTAAATGTTACCTTTAGTGGCGCTTTTCCTGAGAGTGGCGATCCCCAGAAATCTGCAGTCGGAGCTTGCGAAGTTCCTGTCACGGTTATATAATTTGATTTTGTCACCGTGTTGATGCCTGCCGCATTTGTTACTGTAAGTTTAACAGTATATTTCCCTGTTTTGGAATACTTATGCGTTGGATTCTGCTTGGTTGAAATTGTTCCGTCTCCAAAATCCCATTTCCATTTCTTTGGTGTTCCTGTGCTTGCATCGGTAAATTTAACATTTAATGGAACTTTTCCTGATGTTGGAGATGCAGAGAATGCAGCGACTGGTTTTGTCGCAGCTGTTGTTACTGTTATATAATTTGATTTTGTTGCTGTATTGCTACCCGCAGAGTTAGTTACTGTAAGTGTTACTTTGTATTTTCCTACTTTGGAGTACTTATGCGTTGGATTTTTGGCTGTTGAAGTTGTTCCGTTTCCGAAATTCCATTTCCATGCAGTTGGCGTTCCTGTACTTGTGTCAGTAAATTTAACGTTTAATGGTGCTTTCCCAGAAATTGGAGAAACAGAAAAGTTTGCGGCAGGAGGTATTGGTGCCGGTTCACTTTCAGATAAGAAATAAGAAACAATGAAAAATGAATAAAAAGAGTGAGCAAAAGAAAAGAGAACAGTTTCCTGTTCACCTTCTTCTAGGCATATTATTTGTGGGCAAAGTAAGCCACAATTTCTTCTTCACTTACGGTATCTATCCTGCAAAAACCGAAGCGCTCAAACTGTACAATGTTGTCAAGCTCGGTTGCAATCCCCTGCTCACCGATACCTTTTAGATCACCTTCGGGACCGCGTACTTTCACATTTATTCCTTCAAGTGGGACCCAGTGGATGATTTTTGCCTTTGCTTTTTTAAGAGCTTCAAGAGAAACATCGGAGAGCTTTGCCTGAAGTGGGGAAAGGGAAGTAATCTCTATATTGCAGAAATCTTTTAAGCGGATAACAGAACCCACTTCCAGCTTTTCGACATCCTCCGTGCAGACAAGAACCTTATTTCCTACAGCAATTTCCCTGAATCCCCTTGCATGGTCTGTGGGATGAAGAGGAAGCTTAGCAACTGTCGGTTTCGAATCTGTAATTTCCAGTTCTACAGGGTCCCAGACAAAGAAATAACGGTTTGCAATAGGGTCCACGATTTTGCGGTTTTCGGCGTAGAGAGACTCCATGCTTATACTCACGTCAGTCATTCCGACTCCCATCTCTATCATGAACTTCTTCAGAGCTTCGGCCTGGATTCCACGGCGTCGGATTGCCCGGATTGTGGGAAGCCTCGGGTCGTCCCAGCCACTATATTCCCCTGCTTCTATGGCTTTTCTCAGGGTACTCGTGCTAAACTTTCCAAATTCATGGATCTTGACCCTACCCCAGTGAGTTGTTCTCGGGTATTTCCAACCGAAGTATTTGTATATGTAGCCCTGCCGCTTTTCACTGTCTATAAGGTCTTTACCCCGGATAATATGGGTCATGCCCAGCTCGTGGTCTTCGATTGCGCCTGCAAAATCCAGAAGCGGCCAGACAACATATTTATTCCCAATTTCAGGGCGCGGATGCGACATCTTTCTTATCCTGAAGGCTCCCCAGTCCCTCAACGCAGGATCCTTATGTTTAATGTCGGTCTTGATTCTCAGCACTGCCTGCTGATCTTCGTATTCACCGGCAAGCATCTTTTCCCAATGCATAAGGTTTTCTTCAGGACTGGTATCCCTGTGCGGGCAGGCCTGCTTTGCATCCTTAAACCGTTTGAAATCTTCTCCTTTACAGAAGCAGACATAAGCCTTGCCCATCTCGATAAGTTTTCTTGCGTAGTCGTAATACATAGGGAAGTGGTCAGAGGCATAGACAACCTGGTCAGGTACAACCCCGAGCCATTTGAAGTCATCGAGGTACCAGTCATAAGCCTCAAGCATAGGCCGCTTTATATCAGGATCGGTATCGTCAAAACGCAAGACAAATTTTCCGTTGTACATTTTCACGTATTCGGAGTTAACTACCATGCCTCTTGCACTGCCAAGGGTTGCGGGCCCGTTTGGATTCGGAGCAAAACGCATTACAACTTTGCCATTTTCTGCTCCTTCAAGAGGTTTTAAGCCTTTGTCAGGCTCTTTTTTTACACTAAGGGCTTCGATGAGCTCGGGGGCAATTTCTGAGAGCTTTGCTTCCCAGGTTTCAGGGTTTCCCTTTGCAATCTCGGGAATAATGTTTTCAAGAGCCTCAGATACTGCATTAGGATCGGATCTGAGTTGAGGGCATTCCCCCATTACTTTGCCCATTACAGCTTTAGGCTGGGGGGCTTTCCCATATTTTACAGCATTTTGATAGGCGTATTTTTCAATTGTTTTAAGATCTTCAGGACTTAAGGTCATAGAAGCTTCTCCAAAAATAATCTGGATTGAATGATTAAGAGCAAGTCTTTTTAAATAAGACTTGATCGAATATGTCATGATGTCGTGATCAACCGCAACAGTTGCGGTTGAGAAAAACATGTAAATAGGATTATAAAAAGTCACCGAAGCGCAGGAATTCCCGGCAAAAGCTGAAAAAAAGCTTTCTGAATAGCTTATCCTACATACGGAAATCTCATTTGGGAATGGAAGCTTCGATTTCCCGGATGCGGGATACTTTCTCATTGATTTTCTTAAGCTCAAGCTCAAAATCTTCCAGGAACTTCGGGACTGCATCCCCGGGTACGGCACCCTGAGCCGAGGGCTTGATAAGGTTAGCCTGTTCAAGGACCCTGAGTGAGTAACGCACTTTATGGTTCTGCATTCCGGTAACTTCTGCAAGTTTCAGGATTCCAATAGGAGCTCCTTCAATCACTTTTTTGAGCACCAGAAGATGGCGCTCAGTAAGGTCAAGTTCGGTTACGATATTTCCAAGCAGCATCAGACAACCTCGTTTCTAAGTATTCCTATTCCCTGGATTTCAACTTCCACAATATCTCCACGCTGAAGTTCTCCAACCCCAGGCGGCGTCCCTGTGGCAATAACATCTCCAACTTCCAGGGTCATGATTTCGGTAATAAACTCAATAAGATAAGGAATGTCAAAAATAAGGTTTGAAGTGCTGGAAGCCTGCCTGGTTTCCCCATTTACCCTGCAGGCAATCTTTGCATCCGTAATATCAATCTCGTCGGGAAAAGCAAGATAAGGCCCAAAAGCTGCAAAGGTATCAAAACTCTTTGCCCTTGTCCACTGTCCATCTTTTTGTTGGAGATCCCGCGCGGTCACATCATTAAAGCAAGTATAACCCGCAATCACATCCACGGCCTTTGAGGCTGGGATATTCTTACATCGTTTGCCTATAACGACTGCAAGTTCGGCTTCATGTTCCACTCTGGAGCTTGATTCCGGATAAATTATCTTATCTTCATGCCCTATAACAGCTGAAGGAGGCTTTAAAAAGAGAACAGGTTTTTCCGGGACTTTCATGTTTAGCTCTTCAGCATGATCCTTGTAGTTAAGGCCGACACATACGATTTTGGAGGGAGATGAAGGCGGCAGGATACGAAGTTCCGAAAGCTCATAGATCCCTGCGGAAGTCCCTCCTTTTGGATACACGTGCCCATTTTCGATTTCTCCATAAAAAACTTCATCTTTTGATCTGAACCTTCCAATCATATATCAGTCTTCTCCTGCTTTCTGGGATGGTTTCGTCTGCTTTCCTTTATTTTTTAAAAGGATATATTCAAACTTAAATTTTAACTCTTCGCCCACTGGCATCCCGCATATATTTTCCAAGCTCGGAGTCAAGGAGCTGCTCACCTGAAAACACAGGCCCGTCCTTGCAAACTCTCAATCCGGACCGGTCTATGCAGCACGCCCCGCAGACACCTATTCCGCACTTAAAATAGCGGTGAAGGCTGAACTCAGATTTTTTAAGAGCCTTTCTTTCCTCAAGGAGCCTGAAAACCGAAGCCATCATTATTTCCGGCCCGCAGACTGCAATTCTGTTATAAACCGAAAGATTGAGGCCATTGAGCACATCGGTCACAAAGCCCTTTGTCCCTTTTGAGCCATCATCCGTAGAAACGTAGACTTTCCCTGCTGCTGCAAAACGCTCTTCAAAAAGCAGATCGTCTGCACTCCGGGCTCCGAGAACTGTGTGTACCTCAGAACCTGCACTCCGGGCTGCTTCGGCATAAGGAGCAAGAGGAGCAGCTCCGACCCCGCCTGCAATAACCAGAGTTTTTTCTCCTTCCGATGGCAGGGAAAAGCCCTTTCCGAAAGGCCCTCTGAGTCCGAAAGAATCCCCTTCTTTTAACTCAAAAAGCTTTGAAGTTGCCTCCCCTACTTTCTGGACAGTTATGGAGTTCTTACTCGAGAGGCCCATAGGCACCTCGTCCACACCCCTGACCCAGACCATCACGAACTGGCCGGGCTTCATAGTCTCAAACTGGAGATCAAAGAAAAAAGTCTTAACCGAAGGAGACTCTTCATTTATCCGTAATATTGTAGCATTAAGAGGTAGCATCAGACCATCTCATGGGCAAGCCCTATTAATTCTTTTACATCCGAATAGCCTTTCCTCTGCAGAAAAGCTTCGATACCTGTACTGATTTCTGAGAAGATGTCAAGCCTGTCATAGACGGCTGATCCTACCTGGACAGCCGCAGCCCCTGCCATCATAATTTCTACCGCGTCCTGCCAGGAAGATACCCCTCCTACCCCTATTACAGGAATTTCCAGGGCAGTATATAGGTCATAAACGCATTTGACAGCTACGGGTTTGACAGCCTTTCCTGAAAGTCCTCCTGAACGGTTTCCAAGAACAGGATATCCGGACTCGATATCTATAGCCATCCCTTTTAAGGTATTAATTGCAACAACTGCATCGGCACCCCCTGATTCTGCTGCATTACCTATGCACGTAATATCAGAAACATTCGGGGTAAGTTTAACCCATACTGGCACATTTGCCACATCTTTTACTGCGGCTGTTACTGCCTCTACAAGGCAGGGGTTAGAGCCAATGTCAGCTCCATATCCTTCTGCATGTGGACAACTTACATTAAGCTCAAAAGCATCGGGCTTTGCAGGAAGCATACCTTCAGCAACTTCCTCAAATTCGGCAGGACTTCCACCGAAGATGCTTGCAATTATCGGGACTCCGGAGTCCTTTTTTGCAATCTCGAGTTCCTGGATAAAAGCAGGATAGGAAGGATTCGGAAGTCCCATTGCGTTCAAAAATCCGTAGTCAAGCTTGACCATGCTTGGGTTTGGATGCCCGGTTTTAGGCATGGGACCTATGGATTTGGTCACAGCCGCGCCTGCTCCTCCCTCACGTGCAACCCTGCACAAAGATGCCCCAGTTGTGCCAAGCACTCCGGCTGCAAGAATGGTCGGGTTTTTCAGTTTAAGTCCGGTAAGAGTATACATTAGCTGGCTCCTTTCTGCCCTGTTAGAATATCGTTCTTATTATCATTCGCATTATTCACTCGTATAAATCATCTGAGTCACACGAATCTCTGGAAATCTGCAGGAGTGCTTCTTCAGCTAGTCTCTTTCCACCCATCTGTACAAGTCTGCGTCCGAGCTCCCTGGCTTTCTCGATGCCTCCTGCCATAGGTATGTATTCATTTATTCCTACAGTTTCTGTTCCATCAAGGGAAAGAACCTCAGCCCGCACATGGATTTCTTTCCGGTCAGGTGTAATTTCGGCATAAGAACCTATGGGAGTGGTGCAACCTCCACCGAGTTCGGAAATTAGGATGCGCTCGATTTCGGTGGCAATCCGGCTGTCGGTATGGTCAAGTTTGGAAACTGCAGCTTCAGCTTCAGTGTCTGCCCTTGTGACAACTGCAACCGTACCCTGGTTAGGAGAGGGACAGAAGAAATCAGGAGAAAGAATCTCACCTTCAAGTTCCCAGCCCATGCGTTCAAGCCCTGCCTTGGCAAGCAGGATGCCATCATATTGCCCTTCTTTGAGTTTCCTGAGCCTCGTATCGATATTACCCCTCAAATCCTGTGTAATAAGGTCAGGCCTGTAGCGCTTGATCTGGGCAGCTCTTCTCAGGGAACTGGTACCTATAATGGACTGCTCGGGAAGCTCATCCAGGGATGTCCCGTCATAAGTCAGCAAGATATCAAATGGGGTATCACGCTTCAGAACGGCAGCGGTTGGAAGGGTCGGCGGGCGAATCGTTGGCATATCCTTCATAGAATGGACTGCTATGTCTATTTCTCCTGCAAGCATAACTTCGTCCAGTTCCCTTACAAAAGCCCCAACTCCGCTTGAGATTGCGTGCAGAGGCCGGTCCGTAAACCGATCTCCGTTGGTTTTTATGATTTTCAAGCTGGTTTCAACGCCCTGTGCTTTCAAAAGGCGTTTAACATTCTCGGCCTGGGCAAGTGCAAGCTGGCTGCCCCGCGTACCTATAATCATGTGAAATCCTCGTTTTCAAAGATGTAAATCCGCTCAGAGATTTTCAGTATATGCTTTAAGGGTTTTTTCGATGTCCTCTTCGCTGTGGGCTGCGGAGACGAAATTGGTCTCAAACTGTGAGGGAGGGAGGAAAATTCCGCTTGCGAGCATCCTGTGGAAGAAAGCAAGGTAACCCTCCTTATCGCACTTCAGAGCTTCCTGGTAATTGTGAGGTTCTGCCCCGAAGAATATCTTGAACATTGAAGCAATTCCGCATACGCTGTAATCAAGTCCATTGTCCTCTACAATTTCGGAGAGTACAGCCCGTATGTAATCACCCTTTGAATTGACTTTTTCGTGAATCTTTTCTTCTTTCAGATAGTCGAGCACTGCAATACCTGCAGCCACGGAACACGGGCTTCCGCTGAAAGTTCCTGCCTGATAGACTGGGCCGGATGGAGAGATCATTTCCATGATTTCCCGCCTGCCGCCAAAAACCCCTATAGGCAGGCCTCCACCCACAATCTTTCCAAGGGTGGTCATATCAGGCACGACCCCGAAGTATTCCTGTGCCCCTCCCATTGCGAGCCTGAATCCGGTAATAACCTCATCGAATATAAGAAGCACATCATTTTCCAGGGTAAGCTTCCTGAGTTCTTCCAGGTATCCGGGAAGGGGAGTTATCGGACCTATGTTACCGAGCACAGGCTCTATGATGACTGCAGCCAGTTCATCTCTGTTCTTCTCCACGAGCTCGGTCATTGCTTCAATATCATTGTACGGAGCCTGAAGGGTGTACTTCGTGAAATCTGCAGGAATTCCCAGGGAATCGGGTTCTCCAAGGGTTGTAGCTCCTGACCCTGCTTTTACCAGTACCGCATCATGTGCCCCGTGAAATCCGCCTTCAATTTTGATGAATTTGTTTCTACCAGTAAAGCCACGGGCAAGGCGAAGGGCGCTCATCGTGGCTTCTGTACCTGTGGATACGAAACGGAGCATATCAATACTGGGATAATACCCTGCAATTTTCTCGGCGAGAGTTACTTCAAGCTCTGTTGGGGTTCCGTAGAGCCAGCCTTTGTCGAGCTGGGCTTTAATAGCCTCTTTTATTACAGGGTGGTTGTGCCCAAGGAGAGCAGGGCCATAAGCCAGACAGTAATCGATGTATTCGTTCCCATCAAGATCTTTTATTTTTGAGCCGTCGGCTGATGCTGTATAGAAAGGATAGGGCTTGATTGCGCGTACAGGACTGCTTACCCCACCCGGAATAAGGGTCTTTGCTTTCTCATACATCTGTCTGGACTTCTCAAGTGTTACCTCGGATATCATGGAAATCTCACCGGATTGGACTGAAAATTTGTAATAATTCTTTGTGAATTCAAGTGAAGTTCTGAACTGAGCTTAAATTAGATATCGAACTGAATTTATACTGAGCTAAATCATATCGAACTAAATTATATCGAACTATATTATACCGAACTATATTAATATTAAACGGACTTTATATATTAAGCTGCACTTTGAAGTAAGGCGTTTTATACCTTACTGTATTCCTTTTCTATCTTATAACAGAGCCTTCCCCTATTAAGCAGTTGTTGATGGTTTGGGCTGTAACTGGAATAAGCAATAAGCTTGAAAGACGAAAGCTGAAAGACGGGGAAGAAGAAAAACGAAATAAACTTTCTGAAAAGAAGGAGCGCCTGAAAAAGAGGCGCTTACTTCAGCATGCGGGCGACATCCTTTGCAAAGTAAGTGATGATAATGTCAGCTCCTGCCCTTTTGATGGAAATGAGGGATTCATACACGGTTTTCTCTTCATCAAGCCAGCCTTTAGCTGCTGCGGCTTTAAGCATGGAGTACTCCCCACTTACGTTGTATGCGGCTGTGGGCATCTGGTATTCCGTCTTGACACGATAGATAATATCAAGGTAAGGAAGGGCTGGCTTTACCATTATTATATCTGCACCTTCAGCCACATCGAGGGTTACTTCCCTGAGAGCTTCATCACTGTTTGCAGGGTCCATCTGGTAAGTAGATCGGTCTCCGAAAGAATATCCTGATTCGGCGGCTTCCCTGAAAGGCCCATAGAAAGAAGAATGGTACTTTGCAGCATAGGACATGATTGGAATATTCTCAAATCCGTTGAGGTCAAGTTCTTGCCTAATCGCTTCTACCATTCCGTCCATCATTCCAGAGGGGGCTACCATATCAGCGCCTGCTTTTGCATGGCTGACCGCAATTTTTCCGAGAACCTCAAGGGTGGGATCATTCAGGATTTCTTTCGTTTCAAAATCCACAATTCCGCAGTGTCCGTGGCTTGTGTACTCACACATACAGATATCCGTGATCACCACAAGTTCATCCCCCACTTCGGCTTTGATTCTCCGGACAGCTTCCTGCAGGACATCGGTTTCCCCATAGGAGGAACTGCCTTCCGCGTCTTTGAATGCAGGCACTCCGAAAAGGATTACTGCAGGAATCCCGAGATCTGCAATCTCTCTTGCCTCTTTTGCAACCTCTGAGAGAGGGAAACTGTATATGCCTGGCATGGAAGAAATTTCAACAGCAGAATCGATAGTCTCATTTACAAAAATAGGCTGAACCAGGTCGTCTAGGGATAAGGTAGTTTCGCGCACTAGGTTCCTGATTTTTCCTTTTCTCAATCGTCTTAACCTGATATCTGGAAACATTTGATCACTTCTCTGTGAATTCTCTGCAAATCTCATGTAGTTTCTGATTCTTTTTATTAGTTGCCTTTTTCAGAGACCCGATTTGTCATATTTCCGCAATCGGGTTTTATTTTTTCTATATTTGCCTTTTCTTTTTCCAGGCAGAAGACCCTTGAAACTACGTCAAGGAATTCTTCATTTCCGAGTTCTGCGGCCTGGCGGAGAACTTTGGTAGGTTCGGCAAGAATTTTATTTACTATGGAATGGGTAAGGTCATCAAGTACCTCAGTTTCAATTTCCCCTATAGTATGGTAAGCACAAAGCCTGTTGACTGCTTTTTCCCTTTCCCGTATCCTTACATCGTATACCTGCCTGTAAAGGTCAGAAATGATTTTGTCTGCTTTCTGGCGCTTATACTGGAGATTTAAAAGCCTGATCTCATCCTGAATTATCTCTTCGGCTTTTTTAGCTTCCTCTTTCCTCATCTTGAGCGTCTTCTCACTGATTACCCTGAGATTGTCAATATTGCACAGTTCCACGTTAGCGAGTTCAGCAACCGATTCTTCGATATCCCTGGGATTTGCTATATCAATTAAGAGGAGTTTACGGGATTTATCCCGGTCTTTTATAGCTTTTTCAACAATTTCTCTGGTTAAAATGTAATGAGGAGCACCTGTACCACTGATTACTACGTCAGCATCTTTAAGATAAACCTCTACTTCATCGAGCCTGACCGCGTGTCCTCCTAGTTCATAGGCAATTTCTTCGGCTTTTTTGAAAGTACGGTTAGCAATGTAGATTGCTTCAATGTTCTTTTCAGCCAGAGCTTTTGCTACAAGGACACCGATTTCCCCTGCTCCGATCACAAGTACGTATTTTCCTGTGAGCCCTTCCAGAATGTCCTCTGCAAGATCCACAGCTGCAGAACCTATGGAAACCGAACCCTTATTTATTCTGGTCTCGTTGCGTATACGCTTTCCGACCTGAATAGCCTTATCAAAGGCAGTATCCAGGATTTTTCCCGTTGTTTCTTTTTTCTTGCAATACGCATAGAGGTCTTTTATCTGTCCAAGGATCTGGTCTTCTCCTACAATCATAGACTCAAGCCCCCCAGCAAGCCTGAGAAGGTGCTCAAGGGATTCATCGTGCCCATAGAAATCTATAATATGGGTGGAAGCTCCCATTTCCTTTGCAAAAGAGAAAAGTACACTGCTGCTTTTGGGGGAAACAACATAGATTTCAACGCGGTTGCAGGTTTTTAACACGACACATTCGTGAACGTACTCATAATTACACAGGTGGTGGAGTAGCCCGTCCAGATCTCCGTGCCAGGCGGACTCCATTTCCTCAATTTTTGCTTTTTTATGGGATATAACCATACTTGAGATTTCTGTCACAGAGAGCCTCCGGATAGAATGGATAAGGGGATATAGAATTAATATAAGGAGTTAATATAAGGAATTATAAATTAAACTTTGTCCAGGACTCCTTAGCCTTTTCTCATTAAGTGAATTTTTATCTACAGAATACTTCGAGTTAAAGTTTTCATTTGCAGAATATTTTGATTCATAGAGTATTTATGTTCAAGAAGTTTTATTTCCTTCTTGTTTTTATTCTTCGAAAGTTCTTATAGTTCTTAGCTCCCTGTCAGGTTTTACCTGCTGGAATTTTCAAGGCAACCTGAAATTATATTGTATGCTCTTTCCGCTGCTGTTTCATAAGACTCGGAAAAGCCACTCCAGACAAACTTGCTTTCAAGAATTTTCCAGAGAATTGCCTTTCTCTGCCTCTGTTCTGCCACATGATGCTTGAGATAACTTCTAAGCTCATCCTGAAGCCGAATCATATTGGAATATTCTGGAGTTATCAAACCTTCGATCTGCTTGCGGGTGTATTTTGAGACTGCAGGACTGTGGCCGAGAGTGGAAATACCGATTACAAGGTCGCCTCTTTTTATTACTGATGGGATTACGACACTACCTAAAGCGTCAACCTGATTAATCAAAATATCGCTCTCCCTTGCAATGGCAGTGATTTTTTGGTTAAGTTCAAAATTGCTTGTCGCGGGTATGACAATAAAAGCCCCTGAAATTAGTTCTCTGAGTTCGGAATCCGAAGCTTCAAGCAGATCAAGCCTAACAAGCCGCACCTGTCCTGAAGCTTCAAGTTCCTGAAGGCGCTGGGAGAATTCGAGGCTGGCAACAAGAGTATCTGCACATCCTGAGAAGAGTTCAGCTTTGCGTTCTCCAACCGAGCCTCCTCCAAAGATAACGATTTTTCTGCCAGACAGATCAAGCATAAGCGGGAGAATATTGTTTGTTTCAGCCATAGCCAGGAACCTCGCAATGATAAATTTTAATGCAACACCTTACAGCCTGACCCCGGTTTTTTTGAACTCCCGTTCACTGAAAAAGAGGGTATAATCCTTAATTCCTGTAGCTTCTGAGATTCTGACAGCTACCTCTTTACAGTCTTCTGGAGTATAAGAGTGAACCATAGTGAACAGGTTATATGGCCAGTCAGGATAGCGCGGACGTTCATAGCAATGAGTCACTTCTGGGAATTTGGCCATTATTGTCCCGACTTTTTCAATTTGCTCCCCCGGGACGTTCCAGACACACATAGCATTGGCTGTTATTCCTATTGCCCTGTGCCCTATTGAAGCTGCAAAACGCCGGATTTTTCCGGCTTTCTGAAGGCGTTTAAGTCTGTCAACAACTTCCTGTTCACTTATCCCAAGTTCGGCAGCCAGACCTCTGAAAGGGGAATGGGTTAGCGGGATTCCATCCTGCACGAGCTTGAGAAGTTCAACATCTGTTTGATCCATTTTTTCACCTTATATGGATTTTTTGATAAACCTTTTTTAATAGGGTCTCATCTTTTTCATCCATTTTTCACCTGATATCGAACTTTACATTTATCTTGAAGAGACGCTTTGTGGGGAGATTTAACAGAGGACAGCCGGTTCTCTCCCGGATTTCGTGAATTATCTCTTCAAGTCTCTTTTTGCTGGGGGCCGAGAGGGTAAACCATAGGTTATATTTTGCAGCGTTTCGGAGGTAATTATGGGAAACTTCAGAGTATTCATTTATGAAGTTTGCAACCTCTTCAATTCGAGATTCAGGAACTTTCAGAGCTACAAGTGTGCTTACTCCGCCCATTTTTCTAGTGTTGAGTACAGGCCCTACCCGTCTGACTGCTCCTTTCCTGTTGAGTTCTTGCAGCCTTTCAAGCACCTCGATTTCGGAGAGGCCGAGAATTTCGCCTAACTTCTCAAAGGGCTCGACTTCAAGGGGAACTTCTTGCTGGATCTGGTTCAAAATTCTCTTATCAATCTCATCAAGTTCAAATTCAGGAACTTCTTCTTCGTAAGGCTGCATGTGAGAGGGAAAATTGGCTTTCTCCTGCTGGAGCTGAGTTTTACAGTTTTCAACTTCAATCATCCTGATCACTACCATTTTTTCGAGGCCTGTATATACAGTAAGGCTCTTCTTCAAGATAATCGCCTGTAGCAGCATAAGCTCTTGCCCTACAGCCAGAACAGACTTTTTTGTATTCGCAGATTCCGCATTTTCCCTTAAGTTCGTCGGGATTTCTGAGTTTTGCAAAGACTTCGGAGTTTTCCCATATTTCCTTAAAGGACTGTTCCCGGAGATCGCCGGCAAGTAGAGGCAGGTAGCCGCAAGGGTAGACCTTACCTACACTTGATACGAAGCAGAAACCTGTGCCTCCGAGGCAGCCTTTTGTCATTGCCTCATAGCCATGGGTTTTAACTGAGATCTCAATGCCCTCTTTTTTTGCCTGCTGGCGCATTATCCTGAAATAATGGGGGGCGCAGGTTGCTTTTAGCTGGATTTTCGATTCTTTATGTATCTCATAAAACCAGTGCAGAATACGCTCGTAGTCTTCAGGGGAAACCTCATCGGATTCCTCTCCCCTGCCTGTGGGCACAAGGAAAAATATGTGATACGCAACTGCTCCAATATCTTTTGCAAGCTCAAGAGTCTTGGGGATTTCCTCTATGTTGCGTTTTGAGACCGTAGTATTGATCTGGAAGGGAAAATCAGTTTTCCTTAGGACATCAATGCCTGCAAGCGTTCTTTCAAAAGCCCCGGGCATGCCCCTGAAATTGTCATGTTTCTCTGCAGTCGCTCCGTCAATGCTGATGCTGAGCCGCTGGATGCCCGCTCTTTTCAGTTTCTCCACGATCTCAGGCGTAAGAAGTGTGCCGTTTGTTGCAAGCACTACTCGAAGCCCGGCATCAGTACCATAACGCGCAATTTCAAAAACGTCAGGCCTGGTCAGAGGCTCGCCTCCGCTCAGGATGAGAATGGGTTTTCCAAGCTCTGCAACTTCATCAATGAAATGTTTAGCTTCGTCAGTTGTAAGTTCACCTGCCGGAACCGAGGAAGTGGAAGCTCCCCTGCAGTGTACGCAGTTCAGGTTGCACCCTGCAGTCAGTTCCCATGCAATAAGTCTTGGTGCATTTGTCATGGCGATCATAAATTAGCTGTTTTTATTAATAGCATTCAAAGTTTAATGAGATTTACAAATTAACGATAATTAAAAAGTTAAATTCATAGCTTGAAGAGCGAATAAGATCTAGATTAATTTACCGGGAATTTATCCAATTAAGACATGAAAGATTCAAATTTTATATCTGAAAGGTCATATTCATAAAGTAATATTAATATTCTGCCATTTCATATGAAAAATTGTGGAAAGAAAAAAACCAAATAGTAAGGGTTTTAATTTCATCCAGAGTCGTTGGCAATTTATTATCAAATAATCTATCTAAAAGTCAAAATGGAAAAATAAATTCATTAATTAGTAAACGTAAATCCAAAGCCTAGAAAACTCATTGAAGAATAAGAAATTCTCCTTTTAAACCGTAACTACTCCATCATTATTGGTGTCTCATTATTCCAGTATATATCTATAATGGCTGTACTCCAACGATGCAAAGATATTGAAGTTTTTTCTTTTGCCACTCCGTTATCTAATACAACTTTGAATGTATACTTTTTCTGTTCAAAAGAGTTTTTAAGATTAAACGGTTTTGTTTTTGAGACTGATTCGTCTGGACGGAGCTTATACGATTCCTTAAATATAGATTCATTATGAGAATTGAGTATTTCAACTGATACTTCGTGGGTTCCTACATCATGGTTTCTTAACTCAAAAAAGTTCTCCTCTGCTGGACCAACAAGAAGAAATGTTAACAAATAATAACCTATGATTGCAGCTAGGGGTATGAATTACAGAAATAAAAGTAGTTTTCTAAAATTTCGCATTTGAAACTCCTTTATATTTGAAATTCAACATATTATTCTGAGTTAAATAATTTGAGTCGCATATTGGGTTTTGGGATCTTCTCATTGAAAAAATGATAATGAAAACTAACTTTTTTGTTAAAACCATGGAAGTAATGAGTCTCCTTTTCCTTTTTCATTCCCCATCTTTAAACCATCAACTTTTCCTTCTTCATTAGACATATAATAGGATTCTGCAATCAATTTTTTCAGCGCGGGTGTTTCTTCAGTGAAATTTGTTAAGCCCATGATTCCGTAATAAACTATAAAATAATCTTCTCGAGTTTCAAGGAAAGGTCTCTCATACACTAGAAAATATCCTGACGTTTCAGGGCTTTCATATCCTGTTGCATTAAAAGAGGTAAGGTTATAGGAATTTTCAACTTCACGCTTTTCAGTTTCTTCTTGAAGTTCTTTACTAATATTTAGCTCCTGCTGGAACACATTACCATTTTCTTCGAGATAACGATAGAGGGTATTCTCTCCTTTTAAGAATTCAGATTCATCATCAAAATACCAAACACTTATAAATTTTCCTCCAGAAAAATTACCCATCTCACAGTATGAAGAAATTTTCGGGAAAAGTGCCGTGCATCCCTGTTCACTTTTTTGCCATGCTCCAGGGATGTACCATTTTGGCATGGATTCTGAAGGAGGCAGTCCTGGACCGATCTGAATGAAATCTAGTAATAACCATACTCCAATAACAGCAGCTATGAAAAAAATTAAAAGTGCTATCTTCTTATTAATTTTCTTATAACACATATGCCTGCTCCAGTTTAACAAAAATATAATGGGTGATTAAGGTCTCACCCATGCTGACACAGTTCCAGTCCAGCTCCCTAGCGTCACATGTCTAATGGGTTCACGAACTCACGTACTTTACCCATGTTGCCATAGCTCCAGTCCAGCTTCCAAAAGCCAGGTATCGTGTGGTGGTTGTATCCCATGTATCATGCAAAAGTACGTAGTCAGTATTTCCATCATAGTATCCCATGCAAGTAACACTATGCTCACCATAGTCACCGCTGCCACCAACAGGTGTTCCGCCATTTAGCATACTAAGTACAAAATTTTAATTGTAACACTTAATGTGATTAATTGTTTAATAATTTGCATAGAATGTCTATGTTCAGATATCGCAAGTCTTTTTTTCAAAATAAAGATTGAAGGCACCTGTGAAATGTTACAATTCTCTAAATTTAAGTCCCAAAAACTAATCGAAATTTTGCAGATGACTTTTCTCCTAAAAATCGTGCTTCATAATTACACATTTTTTGAGGGAGGTTCTTTCTTTTTGTTTGTACTATTAACGCAGATTTTGAAAAGAAAAAACTATTCCGCTATTACTCAAAATCTGAAATTTCATATAGATTCTTTCTCATTAAAAAATAAATGGAAATTATTATAATGTATCCACCGGCTATATTGAGAGAATAAGGAATAGTAATTCTAAATAAGAAAGTAATTATTGTTATTAAGAGCCACAGAATAAAGCCTATTAATGCGCTTTTCATACCGACTATGTCACTATTTTTTTCAATTCTACTCATATTCTTACTATACAATAAATAATGTCCGAAAATCACAAAAAATAAAATAAGACCTGTCCCAAGCCATTGATCTATTTGACCCCAATATTGAGCAGTGATTATTTCGCTGCCACTTACAACTGTCCTTTCTGAAAAAAATAACATTTTTGTATTATATATAAATATAGGTCGTCCATCATCATGCGGTTGATGTTCTCATGATTTATTTTCCAGTGCTAGAAATGCCTTATGTTTCGTGCATCAAGCATGTTATTGACCTTACTGAATTGCAAAAAAGGTATGATGCGCCACTAAATATGTTTTGGAACTAATATCAACTAACTAATAGTGCACGACCTAAATATAAGCCAAGAATAAAATAATACGATTCCAAATAAAACTCCGGCTATTTCCTGAATTTTATTTGAAATCGAGGTCGTATCTTTCATACAGTTACACCTTAAGGTCCATCTTCCAAAACTTCCTTAATTACAGTTTCTGTAGTCCATTCAGGCAATTCATCCATCTTTTCAATCGATTTCACTGTCTCATTTGGCGTATCAATAGTTATCATGTAGAACTCTCCACCGGTCATTTGCGAATAAGTAGATATTACGGACCCGTTCAGGGAATCAGCTTCTCTGTAGAGCTCTTCCATGGAAACATCCGGTCCAAGGTTTTTTAATGTACCATTTTGCAGCTCAACAGTTACTTCGTGAATATACCAGCCGTTAATCCGAATATATGCTACAGATTCCCCTGTTTCATTGAAGATGGCACCTATGCCTGAATAGTTTCCTTTTGTCAGGTTTTGGAAACCGCTATCATTTTCATATATTCTTTGCATTACATCTGAAGGAGCCAGTCTGTTTTCTCCACCACAGTTACTAATATCATCATTTGTAACCCAGGACAAATCGCCGGATTCATAGAGGGATAAAAGGAAAATTGCCGAGAATAAACCGATAATTATTAGCGAAAACAATTTACTTCCTTCCAGAATTATCCCTCTTTACCTCTCTGCCTTTTAATTTTTGTACCTGCCTTTTCTAGTTTTAGAAATCTGGCACATTACATGTTTTTTCTGGACTACGCAAGAGTACCCTTAAAATAAAAAATGGATGAAAAAATTAACTATACATGTATCTTTTATATCTTAAAAGACTCAACCCATTTTGGCCTTTCAGGAGGATTATTTGCCAGCATATCTCTCCATTCTTCATCTGTCAACCTCTGTCCTGGGAGCTGCCAGAATTCATAATAACTCATCACAGGACCTGCTCCAAGCACAATCCTGTCATCGGGCTGTTTATAGGCTACAACTATGAGATCCAGTTTTCCGGTTCCTTCTTCCAAAATCTCTCCTTCTCTATCTGTATAGACATCTGCGACCATGACCGACCTCTGGGAATCCTCATCTACGTTCTCAAGCATTGGGGCTATGTTTTGTCCGAAATTTCTTATGAACTCATACTCTTCATCTGTCAGCTCTTTGTTTTCAAGCTCTTTTATCGAGATTTCCAGCAACTTTTCAAGGGTGTTTTCAAGAGTTGTGAAATCTTTATCCGACTGCTCATCAAGCACTTCCATTTCAGCCAGCCCATTGTGTGTCATTTTTGTAAGGGCAAGCATCCTGGAATAGAATTCGGGAACTGGTTCCACATACCCCTGAACAGGCTTTTCTTCTGGAATATAGGGTACACCTGTGTAACGAGCCTGCTTTGCATAGAGAATAGTATCATGCCTGAGTTCAGTCCAGGAAGCAAGAGCTGTGTTAAGCTGTTTATCTTCCCAGGCTCCAGTCTGCATAAATGTAGGATAGCCCTCTGGATAACTTATTAGGAGAGGCTTTAAAGCGTACAGTTGAGCCCAGTAGAGATTTTTATTCCAGTCCTCTTCATCAAAAGCTTCAAATTCATTTTTCAGAGATGTGTGAGCTTTTTTGTATTCTTCATTTTCAGAAATACCCTGATTTTTCAGATGTTCTCTGGCTCTTTCAGAACCGAGAAGATCCATAATGTTCAGGGCAGGAGGTTTTAGTTTCTGGAGAATATAGGAGTCTGGAGTATATCGCTGACCCATGAATCTGAATCCTTTTGTAGCCTCAAGAGTTTTGTTTTCGGTTTCAGAGCCTGCCTGAATTATTTCCCCTGTTCCGCTGTAGATTTTTGGGCTTTCATATTTTTTCAGCTCGGTTTTCAGTGCTGTAAGACTTTCGTTGTTGAAACTTACTCCGTATCTGTCATTTCCAAAAATAGTATCCAGAGCTTTTGTATATTCATAGGGCCCGAGGTCATCAGAAAAACCGACATAAAAAGCAGTTACGTTATAGATTCTGTCCCATCTCTCTCGGAGGTTTTTGTCCTTATCACAATGGTCAGAAATCAAAAAAGCCTGTATAGTCTGGATTCTCGCTTCATTTTCCGGGTCTTCTGTATTAATCATGTCCGGCTTAAGTAGCATACTCATTCTACCATGCCAAATCATGGCCTTGAAGTATTTCTGAAGTTTTTCAGAGGATGTATAGTGTCCCCGTGGAGTGTACTGAGAGTAATCTTCACTGTACTTGAAAATCGGAGACACTCCCTCTTTTTGAGCTTCTATCAAAGTGAGTTCAGCCTCTACATCTTCCTGCACATATTTCGGGACTTCAAAGCTATATTTTTCTGAACTTGAAGTCTCTGTAGACTTGACCTGTATCCGATTTGGATCTGGTTTTTCTTCAAGCAAACTAAGGGCAACCGCAAAGTATGCAACATTTCTTCTTGCAGCTTCCTTTACTTCATCAGATAAAGAACTGTTTTCTTTTATCTCGTTATAATCTTCTATGGAAGATTCAAGGAGCGTTTTGTCAAGTCTCCAGAGCTCGTCGTAAAACTCATTTTCTTCAACCCTTTTTAAGGTCTCATCAAACTGGATACGGTAAAGGTGGAGGAGAGAGTCTGACGTGATGAATATAGGAACGTCAGCCACTTTCAGGTCTCTGTAAGTTACATTTACTTGCTCCACTTTAAATTGATTTTTGGTGACTTCATTTTCGATTACAATAAAACCATTTTTATATAGTAAATCTCTGCTTTCTTTAGTTAGGGGAATCTTTTGGACAAAATCATCATAATTTACAATTTCGGAAGCTTGTAAAGGTAGAGAATAAGTGGGAACTGCAGCCTCGAACTGCAGATTTTCTTTACTGTAATATTTGGAAAAGGAGTTTTGCCCTTCAAGTTTAAGGGCATTTTTACTTTTTTCGGAGGAGTTCTCTATAGAAACGTCTTCTTCGGTGGAATTATATGAACTAGTCTGAGTGTTCATCTCATCCTCAAGCTTTGTCTCATTAACTAGTTTTGTTTCATTAGCTAGCTTTGTCTCTTTTACTGGCTCACTGCTATTGTCAATGCAGCCTGATCCAGATATCAGTGATGCTATAAGCAAGCAAATAATTGTCAGTGCCCTCATTTTCAACTAAGATCCCCTCGAAACTGCAAAAGTAAACACAAATTCAATAACTAACAATTTTTAAATAAATTGGACTCTATAATTTAATTTAAGCATACACTTTATAAGTTTTTCTAGCCAAATCTTCAAACTTGTTCTTCTCATACCGTCTTCAAGTTATAATCGTTCCTTGATCTTTAATTGTCAGAGACTGTACACAGAATGCTTATATAACGACAGAGACCGTAGCTATTTCCTGTGATAAAGAAACTGTGACCTCACAACTTTATGATTTTTTACACGGCATTTCTACCAATATAAAAAGTTAGAATTTAGTACCAGATCTTTTTCAGACTCAGGTTTGGAAAAGGCAAAAAAATTCGATAAAAGGCAGAATTATCTGGTAAAACAATCTTGTTTTTCAAGAGCAAAAAGAAAAGAATTTGCGATGGAGAAAGTTGAAAAGAATTTGCGATGGAGAATGCTTATCGTCAGAGTGAATTCTAGAGGAAAAAGTCACAAAAAAATACGGGTAAAGGCAAAGCTACCTTATTATTTTGAAAACTATTCTAATAATTTTTGATAATTCCTAACAATTTGGCATAAGCTGGAATTGTATCAGTTGAAATGGATATTTTAGTGGGTTTGGATACAGTTCCATTGCATTCTCTTACTCCAGCAAAGTCCTCGGATTAATAAAACCGCTCCTGAGCATATGGTCGGCAAGCACAAGGGCAACCATGGCTTCGGCAACCGGCACCATGCGCGGAGGAATTGTCGGGTCATGCCGGCCTTTGATTGCAATTTCTGTATTTTCTAATGTTTTGAGGTCAACGGTCTGCTGAAGTTTTCCTATGGACGGGGTTGGCTTTACTGCTGCCCTGCAAATGATATCCAGGCCGGTTGAAATTCCTCCGAGAATCCCACCGGCATTATTGCTCGAGGTGGTTATTTTTCCTTCCTCGATCCGGAAAGGATCGTTCATTTCACTTCCGCGCAGGCGAGCAGCTTCAAATCCTGCTCCGATTTCAAAACCTTTGACAGCAGGAATACTCATAAGGGCTTTTGCAAGGTCCGCATCCAGTCGATCAAAGACAGGCTCTCCAAGGCCGGCTGGCACACCTTTTATAATGAGCTCGACGATGCCTCCAACGCTGTCTCCTTCCTGCCGAAGGGACGCAACTTTCTCAAGCATCTTTTCAGCAGCTTCAAGATCGGCACAGCGTACAGGGGTCTTTTCTATGTTTTCGAGGATTTCTTCAAAAGAAAGGGGCTTTGCCCGGATGGTTCCGAGTTCGATCACATGCCCGACAACTCGGATTCCGAATCTGGAAAGCAGGAGTTTTGCAAGGGCTCCACCTGCAACCCTGCCTATTGTTTCCCGGGCTGAAGACCTGCCTCCCCCACGGTGGTCTCTCATTCCATAGCGGGCCATATAGGTAAAATCGGCATGTCCGGGCCTGGGAGTATCTTTAATGGCATCATAAGCTGAAGACCTGGCATCCGAGTTCCAGACAAGCATGGAAACTGGAGTACCTGTACTCATTCCTTCAAAAACTCCCGAAAGGATCTCCACCCTGTCAGCCTCGTGCCGAGGAGTTGAAACCTCACTCTGCCCCGGGCGCCTCCTGTCTAGTTCTTTCTGGATGTCAGTCTCGGAGAAAGGAAGCCCTGCAGGCAATCCGTCTACTACAACACCTACAGCCCTGCCGTGGGATTCGCCCCAGGTGGTAATTCGAAACATCTGCCCGAAAACGTTTCCAGCCATGCATCTTAACTGGTTTTTTTGCTATTTGATCCTTGGGGTTGCTGAAGGAAGAGACGAAAATATCAGATGAAAAAAATTAAATGAAATAAATAACATGAAAAAGTCAAATGAATAAATCAGATGAAAAAATTAAGATGAAAAAGTTAAATTAAGAAAAGCGGAAGAAAAAAGAATTCTTATTCCGAGCCTGTCCATGTCATATAAGCTTCTACTATTTCCTGCCCTTCTAGAAATACCAGCCCGTGTTCTTTACCGTATTCTTTTGAGTCTTCTTTGGAGAGGGCCTTCCCATTATTATCGTCAAGCATCTCGCAGACTACCATTGCAGGGGTAATGCCTGCCATACGGGCAAGGGCAACTGAAAGTTCGGTCTGGCCTTTGCGCTCATCCAGAAGCCCTTCGGCAGCCCTCAACAGGGCAACGTGCCCAGGGGTTCGGAATTCATCTCCAAAATGAATTACGTCTCCGGACAGCTTCTTTTCAGTAATTTCCCCTATTTTCCGGATAGTAAGGGCTCTTTCGTTATCAGGAATGCCGGTTCTGGTCTCTCTGTGATTGACCCAGAGAGAAAAGGAAGAATGAGAATCATATTTGAGGTCGCCTTCTTTCTCTACGATTTCCCCAAGCACGTCACTGGCTTTGCTGGCTTCCCGGACGAGTTCAGCCATAAAGGGCAGCTTTAGCTGTTTTGAAGCCACAGGATCCACAGCCACACAGATAAGGCCGCCTGCATCTTTTCGCATCCATTTTACATCTTTGAAAGTGACCGCTTTTGCAGGGATTACAAGATCAGTTTCTCCTTCCCTCGAGTCCGAATCGTAAATCTGGATCATTTTTCCGGCTCTCAGGGCTTCCAGTGCTTGGTTGATGTTCTCATTTCTGTACGTAAGACATTCGTAAACTGTACTTCCGCTCATTTTTGGTTCTCCATGCCCTGTTTTTTTAACTTTACCACAACTCTGTCCCCATCGTTCAATTCCAAGGCGTCTCTTAACTTTACCGGTGCAATAATTTCAATCAAATCTGATGGGTAGTGCGTTCTTTCAGGAGCTACTACAGCAGCTTCTATACCGCCAACGATAACAGGATAGCAATTTCCGCTTCCAAATGTCCGTTCTCCATCGTTGAAACCTTCTACCCGGATAGCCGGCATTTCACGTAAAAGATTTCTAATAGGCGAACTGCTTTTAGAAAGCTGTACGTTCAGAGTCCCGGGAAAAGGTACAAAATGCAATTTTTCTTCGAATTGCTTCCGATACCCGGGTATATTTACGTAATACTGGCCTTCGCCAAGTCCCTTAAGCACCTTTCCTTCAAGCTCCAGAATTTCGGGTTCCGGAGAAAAGATCCTACTATAGTCGACGTATTCGTTCTTAAGAACTTCAATCCCTTTTTCTGTCATTTTTATCAACTGGCCACCGGGAACGATCTTCCGTTGGATCAGCCCTTCCTCTTCCAGCTGCTTTAGCTTTCTTGCTGCGGTTTTGGAGCTTGCCCCCGTGTGCTTTTGAAACTCGCTTGATGAGACCTTGATGGTTTTATTTACTGCTCCCATTAGTGCGAGTTTTTTAAGGTATTCAATATCAGGCACTTTCGGCACCTATCTTAATTTTGAGATGCATCTCAATTATGAGATGTTAGACTATGCATTCTGTTATAATAAAACTTTTGATAGCACTTTCTAACTGGTAAATCTTCAAGAAAGGCATCCGGAGAAGTTAAGTATTTAGTATCTTGAATCCATCTATTGATTATACCATGACAAGAGAAATTGAAGTTGAGTGCCCCTCATGTTCCCCTGAAGAAGAGGTAGGGCATGAGGTTCTGAAAGAGGGGCAGAGCCCGCTTGTACGCTGTCTGGAATGCGGGCAGGTGCATGCTGCGAAGCTTAAAACCCCTAAATCTGTCAGATTGAAAGTGATAGTAAGTAAGATGGACATTTCAAACACTTATAGAACTGAACTCGATTCTGAGACTGTCCTTCAGGTAGACGATGAGCTGGTTGTAGATGATGAAGAAACAGGAGTAGTGGTGCCTATATTGATCACTGCTCTTGATGCAGGAGGAAAACGAGTCCTGATTGCCAGGGCAGAAGATACCGAGACAATCTGGGGCAGAGCTATTGATGAGGTAACTGTAAAATTTTCCGCACAGGCAGGAACTGAAAAAACTGAAGTTCTTGAAAAACGCGTGCCTGGAGATTATGAATTTGTCGTAGGATCCGAAGAAAGAGTGGGAAATAAACGCATTTTCATTAACAAAATCAAGGTGAGAGACGGAGCATTCCGATCCAGAAAAGGCGATGTTGTGCTTGCAAAATACGTAAAAAGAATTTTTGCGAGAAAGAAAGGGGAAGGTTCGGGTCAACGTGATTTCCGAAGAGGGCCGTGGTAAAGGAAAAAATAAAAGAGATAAAGAAGAGGAAGAAATACTCGAAGAAATGCGCAGGCGCCTCGTAGACAATCTTGGGGCTTACCTGTTGCTGAAAGATAATGTTCGCGAGGCTATGCTTCGTGTCCCAAGACATAAGTTTGTTCCTGAGTATGAGCAAAAAGCAGCTTATGTAGATAGACCCCTTGAAATCGGCTATGGGCAAACAATCTCTGCCCCGCATATGGTTGCGATTATGTGTGACCTTCTTGAACTTTCAGAAGGTCACAAAGTCCTTGAAGTAGGGGCAGGTTCAGGATATAATGCTGCAGTTATGGGGGAACTAATAGGAAAAAGCGGACATGTGTATGCTGTTGAACGCATAGAAGCCCTTGTGAATTTTGCAAGAGATAACCTGAAAAAAACAGGATATGAGAATGTTACAGTAGTACTTGAAGATGGCTCAATGGGTTATTCTTAGTGTGCTCCCTACGACAGAATAGCCGTGACCTGCGCAGCTCCCTATATTCCTGAGCCTTTGCTGGAACAGTTGAAGCCGGGGGGTATAATGGTCATTCCTGTAGGGGACTATTCTCAAGAACTCTATAAAGTTAAAAAGGACAGCAAGGGCAATATACATAAAAAGAAAAAAGGTGGGGTCGTTTTTGTACCCTTGATTGGAAAACATGGCTTCCGAAAAAGTCCTGAACTCTAAGATTACGATCCGAAAAAGGTAGAACCCAGCTTTAAGCGGCTTCTTTAAAAATTTTAAAAAAATTAAATAAGGTATTAATAAGTGTAAAATCATCTATTGAATATGGGCGTCGACATTTATGAGGACTTTGAGGAAATTCGAGTCAAGGATGTCTACATAGTCGATGTTTTTACAGATCCGACTCCTGTGGTGCTTCTTGAAGATACACAGGGGAATATGCTTCCCATATATATCGGACATCTCGAAGCTTTATCAATAGGAAACGTAATTAAAAAGATTTCTCCACCGAGGCCCATGGCTCATGACCTCATGCTCAATATTTTCGACAGGCTGGAAGTGAAAATCGAGGGAGTATTAATTGATGAAAAGGTGGACAAGATCTATTACGCCCGGCTTCTTATAAGAAAAGACAACAGTATCATGCAATTTGACGCAAGGCCAAGTGACTGCATTGCTCTTGCCCTGCGTGTTGGAGCTCCGATAAGAGTTAGGAAAAAGGTGCTTGAAAGTTCCGAAGTCGAGATGTCAAGGCTTGAGGGTGCCCGTGTGATAAATATTTTCGGTTAGTGCCTGTTTGAGCGCTCAGAATTTCCTTCCTGGGCCTCTGGACCTCAACTTATTTTCGCTTACCGTCGCTTATCCCTGTCTTTTCAGTCTGCGAAATGTTGCTTTTAATGTTAAGACGGGCGGGCATTGACTTGATTTCGATAAGCTTTTAATAACAGTTAAATTCATTATCCCATAGATGCTCACCAAAAGAATAATACCATGCCTTGATGTGACCCTTGACAGAGCGGGCGGCTGTGTTGTTAAGGGGGTTGAGTTCGTGGACCTGAAAGAGGCCGGAGATCCTGTGGAACTCGCCAAGCGCTACAACCAAGAGGGCGCAGACGAGCTTGTTTTTCTGGATATTACAGCTTCGGCTCATGGTAGGGAAACCATGATCGATGTGATTGAAAGGACTGCAGATGAAGTTTTCATTCCTCTTACCATTGGAGGGGGGATAAATTCTATCGACGCAATTCGCCAGATTCTTAGAGCTGGTGCAGATAAAGTCTCAGTTAACACCTCTGCGGTCAAGAATCCTGACTTCATCAAAGAAGCCTCAGATATATTCGGAGCTCAGTGTATTGTTACTGCGATTGACTGCAGGCGAAATACCGATGTAAAGAATAACCCCGACAAAACCATTCTTGAAATGGAGGACGGGACCCCTGCCTGGTACGAGGTAGTAATCTACGGGGGCAGGGAAGCTACAGGAATCGATGCCGTGCAGTGGGCAAAAAGGGCAGAAGGACTGGGCTCAGGAGAAATCCTGCTCACAAGCATGGATCGAGATGGAACATGTGCTGGCTATGACCTGCCAATTACAAGAAAGCTTTCTGAAGAGCTTGATGTCCCGATTATAGCCTCAGGAGGAGTTGGAAGCCCTCAACACATCTATGAGGGATTCTCAATAGGAAAAGCCGATGCCGCCCTTGCAGCAAGCATCTTCCACTTTAGGGAATACTCAATTAAAGAAGTTAAAGAATACCTCAAGGAACGTGAAATTCCCGTAAGGCTCTAAATTCAGTAAAAAGCAGAAAAAAGGGAGTGGGAAGATAATAGAGATCTCAGAATTCTAGAAACTAATTCAAGGACTATACTAACATTGACAGGAATCTCCTCTTTTCGGTCAGGCCTTTTTAAAAAGGGTTGATATACGAACTGTATGATCATAATGACAGGAAAAGGGAAGGTAACGCTACTATACTCTGGCTGGTTGAGGAAATTGGAGAACTTGCCGAAGCCATCCGCAGGGAAGAGCTAGAAAATATCGAAGGGGAGCTTGCAGATTACTTCGCCTGGATAGGGGCATTGCTAATCTTTATGGTGTGGATCTCGAAGAAGCTTTCCTTAAAAAGTACCCTGGCATGTGTCCTAATTGCAAGCAAAAACCCTATATGCACGGAATAAGTAAAGTAAACATATTTTTCTTCGAGGAACCTGATTTTCAGAATTTGTTCCCTTGATCTTAATTGTCCTGTTTTTATCTTTCCGGAGATTTTTATATACATTCCTAGATATCTTGAGATACTTTTTTATTTCTTCGAGGCAATATCTTATGCGGAATTCTTATTTGGATTCTTTATTTATCTGGGGGAATATATATGTCAGCCGAAACCATGGAACTTCTTGAGGGGTTGCAGCTGAAGATTCTTAACAACACTGGCGAGGATCTAGTGCTTCAAGCTCAGAAAATTGAGAAAGGGAAATATAAAAAAGGCCGCCAGGCTCCTGCTAAAATCGAGTCTTATGAGGAAAAAAGTTTTGAGCTCGTTGCTTGTGAAGGGAGCTGCGAAGGTGGAGTGGATATTGAGGGTTGGGTCAAGTATGGGATAGGATGTACGGAGGGGTACTGTAAGATACACTTCAAATATGTAGGAAAAACAGACAAACTAGGCTACTCCTGTGAATGCCACATGCACGATGGAAAGATGCTCTGCGATGCTTCAAAGGATGAGAAAACCGGGAGGACCGTGAGCTGGATAATAGGGCCAAAGGTATAAACCCAAAAGAAATACTTATTTGACTTGCCCGATAACACTTTCAATTCATAGCTTCTTTTTTATTTTGGCTATGCTACAATCCCTGGTTGTAACTTAATATTTTCTAGCAGAGCAAACAAAAACGCTCTGCTAGTATACTCAATAACGCCCAGTAATCTATTATTAGTCGTCAGTAGAACCGATTATATAAAATTTTTCAAATAGCTTTCGAAGTCTGTAGAAAAATAGACCGGATTAGATATCTCATTTTTAGTTTTTCCTTCAATAACTGCTTTTGTCATAAGTGCAAGATTTTTTGCCCCATCTTTTGAGAACCCTGTCTGTATCAGTGTACTTTCCCATTCTTCAGGTAGCACCTGCTGTAAAATGACATTTCTATTTAATACCTCTCCAAATATCTTTGCTATATCTAAAGAACTGTAAGCGTGGGGTCCGGTTATCTCATATATTCTTTCTTTTGGGATTTTACAAACTATTACCTCTGACAAAAATTCTGCAACATCGGAAGGAGCAATCATAGGCACCTTCATCTCAGGTGGGAAAAAAGTTGGCAGTATTCCATGTTCCTTAATCAATTCTAAATATCCAAGCCAGTTACTAAAATAATAAGAAGGTCGGACAAAAACCTGTTCGATTTCAAGGTCAGAAAATGCGTGTTCCAGCATATAAGATGCCATCAGATTACCTGTTCCAGATTCATGCTGTGCCCCATTAGATGACAAACCAACAATTTTAGTGATGCCGGATGCTAAAATAGCCTCTCTATAATTATTTAAAATCGTTTTAGTTTCGCTTATAAAATCTTGAGATTCAGGATTTTCAGGTGTTAATAGAAAAGCTGAACTTCCTCCTTGAAAGGCTTTTTTTAAGGCTTCTACATCAAAATAATCTGCAATACTAACCTCAACACCCTTACTTCTCAATCTCTCTGCTTTAGAACCATTTCGAACAACAGCTCTTACGGATTGACCTCTCTTTATAAGATTATCAACAAGCATTGAGCCTATCTGTCCTGTTGCTCCTAATATTATATCCATTTTATAATCCCATCCATATAACTAATTTGAATTAAATTCAGTATTATTAACCCAATAACGGAAAGTCTGTTAGATATCCCTTAAATTTATAAGTCATTAATGATGGCTTCACTGTTTTAAAAGATTATTTGCTTATAAGCTATTGGGTTATTTTCACACTATTCAGTTATTCCATGCAAGAAAATTATAGAGATACATGTAGATACGCTGTAGGTACACAGTAAAATTTCCTTATAAAGCCTCTCAACTTGCTATAATAGGAATTGCTATGCTGTAATTCTTTCTTATAATCTCAGTTTCAGGTTTCCAGGAAATAGAGAGGATGCCAAAGTTTAATAAAGTGCAGGCTCTCTAATTCCATCGATGAAGCCTGAAAAACCGGAACTGCTTGCCCCGGCAGGTGGTATGGAAGCTTTTGTTGCGGCCGTAGAAAATGGGGCGGATGCTGTGTACCTCGGAGCCCGGGCTTTCAGTGCTCGAAGGTATGCCTCAAACTTTTCAGAGGAAGAACTTGAAGAAGCCATCGATTATGCTCATCTAAGAGGCGTGAAGGTATACGTAACCGTAAATACATTACTTAAGGAAAAAGAAGTAGAAAACGCCCTTAAACTGCTTTCCTGGCTGAGACAAATCGGAACTGACGCAATCATAATTCAAGATCTCGGGCTTATCTCCCTTGCAAGAAAATATCTGCCTGATCTTCCGCTGCATGCGAGCACACAAATGACTTTGCATAATAGCGAAGGGGTCGAATTTGTAAAAAAACTGGGAATAGAGAGGGTTGTGCTCTCAAGGGAGTGCTCGCTTGAAGAGATTGAACAAATGAGAAAGAAAACCGGGACTGAAATCGAGGTTTTCATACATGGGGCTCTCTGCATTTCTTATTCCGGCCAGTGTCTCCTGAGCAGCCTTATAGGGGGAAGGAGCGGAAATCGTGGGTTCTGTGCCCAGCCGTGCCGCAAAAAATACAGGCTATACTGCGAAGGAAAACTTATCAAAACAACCGGAAGCTACCTTTTAAGCCCGAAAGACCTTAACACGACTTCAGGACTGGGGGCCCTTATAGAAGCCGGGATTGAATCTTTTAAAATCGAAGGCCGGATGAAAAGGCCTGAGTATGTTGCAGGCGTTGTAAGGATTTACCGCCGCCTGATTGACAGGTATATTGAAAACCCTGCAGAGTATTACGTTTCCGAAGAAGAGCAGGAAACCCTCACTCAACTATTTAACAGGGGTTTTACTCAGGGTTACTTTTTTAAAAACCCGCGCTGGGAGCTCATGAGCCGGGAGAACCCTCACAACCGTGGAGTTCCGGCAGGTACGGTTATAGGATATGACAGGCGTTCAACCCGTATCCGGGTAAAACTTTCAAAGCCTCTTCGCCTGGGAGACGGGATAATGGTTGAAAATGCAGAGACCAGGCCCGAAGATAAAGGAAAAATCATATCCTCAATGTATACAGGAAAGGGCCAAGTATACAGTGCAGGACCGGGAGATATGGTAGAAATTCCCTTCGATTCAAGAGCACCTTCAGGAAGCACGGTGTACAGAACACATGACAAAAAGCTTATGGATTCCCTCAAAAAAGAAAGCGAGTCCGGAAGCCTGAGGCCTAAAATCCCTGTATTTATCATTGCAATTATTGCACCGGGAAGGCCGATAAGGCTTGAAGTAAAAGACAGAGATTCAAACGCAGTAGCAATTGAGTCCGAATATCTGGTTGAGAAAGCCAAAAAACAGCCTACTTCAAAGTCTCAAATCGAAAAACAACTTTCAAAACTTGGAAACACAATTTTTGAGGCTGCTGAACTTCATGTCACTGTGGATGGGGATATTTTTGTTCCTATGGGACAGTTGAATGAGCTGAGGACAAAAGCAATAGAGCAGCTTGAAAACCTGCGTATTTTCAGGTGGAAGCGAAAGCCTCTTGATACTCAACAATTCTTCGAATCTGAAGAAAAGGAATCTAGAGAGAAGGCAGGACAGGAAACCGAAAAAACTATTCTAGAGAGCCTTCCTATACGTCCTATGCTCTCGGTTTCCGTTTATTCCCTTGAAGGGCTTGAAGGGGCGCTTGCAGGCGGGGCCGATAGAATATATTTTGGAGAAGGACTTTTCAGAAGACCGGAAACATCAGGAAAAAAAGAGAGCCCGGCAAAAAGGCCTGAAGCCGTTTTTGAAAATGCTGTTGCGGAGGCGCAAAAGGCAGGGAAGAAAATCTATTTCATTACTCCAAAGCTTGTTAAAGATTCTAGAATGGAGTCTGTAGAAAAAATCTTCTCTCGGGTAAGAGAAACGGAAGCTGACGGAGTCCTTGTTTCAAACCTGGGAACTATGGGCCTCGCAAAAGCCGGAAAAATCCCTTTTATCGTGGACAGTCCTCTGAACATCTTTAACAGCCATACTTTTGCCCTTCTTTTGCAGGAAGGGGCTCAGATGGCGGTAATTTCTCCGGAGCTGACCCTTGAGGAATTAAAAAGTGTTGCATCTCACGGGCCTGCAGAGTGTATTGTTTACGGCAGGCTTGAACTCATAGAATCCGAACACTGCCTTACAGGCGGGCTGCTCGGGAACAATAAAGGGCAATGTAGTGCCCCCTGCAGGTCAGGAAAGTTTAAATTGGTAGACGAGAAAAACTATGAGTTTCCCCTGCTTATGGACTATGAATGCAGGATGCATCTACTTAACTCTAGATCGCTCTGCATGCTTGAATACGTTCCTGAAATCCTTGAAAGTGGAGTTTCAAGTCTGAGGATCGAAACTCTGGGAATGGAAAATCCAGACGAGATTCGAAAGGTAACTCGGGCGTACAGGAAAGCGATTGATATTTACCTTGAATCTGGAAAAAAAGGTAAGGACAACTGCGAAAAGCTTGGAAAAGGTTTTACTACAGGACACTATTTTAGGGGTGTCCAGTAAAAGCCGGAAGTGCCAGGAATGTGGATTAGAAGGTGAAAATAATATGGAAAACCTGGAGAAAATGAAGGTTTCTGAAAACAGAGGCCCCAAAATCTTTCTTTCCGGATCTATCCGTGGGGGGAGGCAACTGCTTGATACATACAGGTTTATGTTTGATATCTTGAAAGAAGCAGGGTCGGAAGTCCTCAGCTGGCACGTTGCAGATCCTGAGCTGGAAAAAACCGAAATGACAATGACAGAGGAAGAGATTTACATAAGGGACATGAATTTGCTTGTAAAAAGCGATGCTCTGATTGCAGAAGTTACGGTGCCATCCATTGGCGTGGGTTATGAAATCTGTAGGGCGCTTGTCCAGGAAATTCCCGTTCTCTGCCTTTACAGCCCAAATGCAATAGTTTCAGCAATGGTATTGGGAAATCCAGACCCTTTACTTGAGGCAAGAGCTTATTCGGACAAAGCCTCACTCAAAAAAATTATTACTGAGTTTCTCAGGGCTCTATGAGTAAAAAGCCTGAAATTTTTTCCCTTTTTTTGCAAAAAAAGTCTTCGGACGTCCTGCTCAAGTCTGATATATAATCTTTCATAGCTCGAAGCTGTATTCTAAAACTCAGTGATAATTATAAATAAGTTGAGCCCCTATGTATGATTTATGGTAGTTGGAATTATAGAAGTTTTAGTATTGATTCTGGCAATCATAGTGGCCTTTGTCCTGTATAAAGTACTTAAGACCGCAACCAGCCTTGCAATAAACGCAGTACTCGGGGTCTTAGTCCTTATGGCGGCAAAACTTTTGCTCGGACTTGAAATCGCAATTACCTGGGTAGCAGTTCTTATCTGCGCAATAGGGGGCATTTTCGGAGCGCTTGTTATAATTGTGCTGAATTATCTGAAAATAGCTTTCGTATAACAGTAAATAACAGCATAGTTTCATGAAATATTGAAAGTTATGGGAAGAATTTTTGATAAAACTTTTTTCTAAAAAGTTTTCAGAAGATCTTCATGGTTTCTGAAAGACTCCTTTTATCAGATGTCTCCTGTAAACTTTCCCTTTGAATATTTTTTCTTTTATTGCATCTTCCAATTCTATAATTTCGAATTCCTTAAAAACTTCCCTGATCTCTTCTTTAGTAAAATAGTGGTAGATTATTCCATTTTGTCGGGCAAAAGTCTTCTCTTCAAAAGGGATTGAGGCTTCTCCTCCGCAGCGCATATCCTCATAGCCGAAGGCCTCAAAGAAGAAAAGACCACCCTTTCGGAGTGTTTGACTGAATTCTTTAACAGCGGATTCCCTTTCTTCTTTGAAGAGGTGCTGGAGTACCCCGTAACAGAGAATTCCATCAAAAGTCTGGGCTTTAAATGGAAGATCCGAAATACTTGCCCCAAGGTGCTCAGCAAACCTTCCACTCCTTGCAAGCTGAACTCTGGAACCATTAAGAGCCGTTAATGAAATGTCAATTCCTACTGCGTTGTAATGCCTTGCGAGTTCTCCAAGGTATCTGCCATTTCCCGAGCCTGCATCAAGAATCCTGGACCCCGGAAGAAGATAGGCCTGTATATCCCGAATAGGAGCAGGCCCACCCCATTTCAGATGGGAGTATTCTTTGTCCCAGGCAAGGAAATGAATCTTCGAGGGACCTGCCTGTGAACCTGCGAGATTATGAGTATCCGAATTATCCATTTTTGCGATTCATCCGTGTTTATGACTGTTTTTCAGGGCTGTAATTTGAAGCTTCTTCGAACCTTTCTACCAGGAATTCCTTCTCAAATGAAGATAAGAACCATCCGGCTTTAGGGCCCGAGCTTTGTCCGAGTAATGAAATGTAAATTGCTTTGAAAAGCTCCTTAGGATCAACCTGCGGAGAGGGAATATTCAACTTTTCCGCAATCCGTCTATTTAGTTCGGAACCCTCGTCCTTTGCAGAATAGACAAGCATATGGTATTCTTCTCCACTGATTTCGCCTCTGGACTCAATAAGGGCTGCAAAGGCTGAAAGAAAGGCTTTCTGAAGTTCGGATAGGGTTACCGCTTGCACAGGCACCTTTTCTTTCACTTTAAACTTGGCAAAGGGCGGAGCATAGAGTTCGAGCCATTTAGAAACGTTATCTACCAGTTCTTTTATACACTTTTCATCCTTAGTTGAAAAGCCTGAACGTTTCACTATTTTCAGGATTTGATCAAAATCTCCCCTTGCTACCTGATAGATAGTCACCATCTGCTTGAAAGGAATTTCAGACTGGCAGATCCCTGTTGCCCTGGAAAGTTCATACACTCTTTTCTGAAATGTACCGAGCAAAGGATCATTTTCCCTGAACTGCGTCCTAAGTCGTTCGTATTCGTCCACAAGAGTGAGAAGAGGCTGTCCAGGATCAAACTGAATGTGTTTTTCAGGTTTTGTGCGGATGATCAGGTAACGAAGAACTTCAGGAGGCACGACTTCCAGCATGTCCGAAATCGAGACAACGACCCCTGTAGAAGAAGACATTGCTCCCTGTTTTCCAAGCATTATCCACTCATAAACAATAGGATACGGAGGTTCGTGCCCGAAAATTTCTTTTACTATTCTCTTTCCGGTATCGTAAGAACCGCCTCTTGAAGCATGGTCTTTTCCGAAAGGCTCAACTGTCACTTCTAAAACCGACCAGCGAGCAGGCCAGTCCACGCGCCAGGTAAGTTTCCCTCCCCCTGCCATAGGCACGGTTCCGGAGTGTCCGCATGCACAGACATAGTCTACGGTTTCAGCTTCCAGACCAAAGCCCGTAACCTTCGTGGTTGTGATCTTTCCGCATTGATTACATCTGGGATTGAAAGGACTCCAATCCGGAGCTACGGTTTTCCCCGAGACTTCTTCGAGGATTTTCGCAATCTCGTCTCTTTTAACAAGGGCGGTTTTTATTGCTTCGGTGTATTTTCCTGTCCTGTACATCTCGTCTGCCCTGTAAACCCGAGGATTGATACCCAGGCGTCTGAGGGCTTCCAGGAAAGGTTTCAGGAAATGCTCGGCATAGTTTGCGCATTTTCCGCAGGGACAGGGAACTTCGGATATGGGTTTTCCCACATGTTCGGCATAACTCTCGGGAAGGAATGGGTAAACCTTGCGCAGGGGATCATAATTGTCGGCAATATAAATAAAATCTGCATCTGCCCCCTTATCAATTAGAGCTCTATATGCAGCATCGGCAGTCACGACTTCTCTCATGTTACCTATATGAATATGCCCCGAAGGAGTTATGCCTGTGGCAACAAGATGTTTGCCGTTGTTTTTTAGCACTTCTTCGGCTATGACGTCTGCCCAGTGAACTGTGTCAGCCATATTTCTCACCAGAATTTATGCACAAGCCTTTTGAAAAAAACTGCTTGCCTGCAAGCCTTCTCCGAAAAGACTTGAGCGAAAAACTTTGAATTCCCTGCATAATCATCGTATCAAGTTATAAACCTTGGGCTGGAAGGCAAGGAATCGGAATCTGTTTTCATTTTGTGGTCTTTGGCAATAAAATATATAATTGAAACCAAAAATAAAAACCAGATATAAAAAATAAAAAAGAAGAAAAATTAATGGAGGTTCAAAGGCAAATTAATTCAGGAGTCTGCAGATTTACAGAGATTTAATATGGCACTTTACAGAGCAAATCAAGCAAACTTGATTTACTAAATAATAAAAGCACGTAAAAATATATAAATATTTCGAAATTGGTGGAATTAAATTGTAAAATCAAAAAGTAGTAGGACAAGCTAATTGAAAACAATATAATAGGAGTATGTCGTAAAAATTCTACTAAGAAACAGATGGACAGTTGTGAAACACAAATTAAAAAAGATAACTATATTTATACATATTTTTTTAAATAAATTAAAGTAAACTGAAACATACTAACAACTATAACAAATTAAAATACACTCTAAATAAAATAACAATCAAGAATTCCCGAAATGGGTTCAGAAAATTTATTGGAGTCTCCGCAAAAGCCCTTTCAGAATGACCTGATCAAAAGTGACCCTAAAAGTAGGACATACTCACATGAGGTACAAAATTAAAATGGTAAATATTGTATTTTTATTTCTATTTTATACAGTTAAATGTTTGATGCCACTGATTTTTCAGTTCGACTGCAAAGTTCCATTAAAGAATAAATTTTACTATGCTTTATTAATTTAATGAGTTTATATCCTTGAAATATCTTACCTAGTTTTTTATTTACACTTATAAAGTTTAACTATTTCTCCAGTATCTCAATCATCAACAACAGATTCAACGCTCCAATCCACAATTGTTCCAGTAGCTGCATTGATTTCAAATTCATATTTCATATTGCCAAAAACAATAGACCCTTCATATATTGCCATTCTATCTTCAGAATCAAAATGAAGCTGGATATCGGACTCAGTTGCTCCTGGGACTTTTGCAAGTGCTATGGATTTGGCCTTTTCTTCCCCAATATACGTATTAGTATTGCCTGATTGTGTACTGCCGGATGCCGAATAGTTTTCTGCATCAGAGTCATAGCTTAAAACCTCTCCGGTAGACATATCGATTTCATAATCGTACTCGGTGCTGGCATTGTAAAACTCGATTTCATATTCTTGTCTGCCATCGTCGGTGTCAAGGTTTGCTTTAACAAAAGTAACGTCAGCTTCTGTAAGTCCGGCATGAGCAAGAGCGATTTCCTTTGCTCTGTCTGCAGTAATATTATCCGCAACGATAGTAGTCTCATTTACTGACGAAGTTTCAGAAATTGCAGGGGGTAATGCTTCATCGTTAGTGCTGGGTGTCACATCATCTGTAGACGCACAACCAGCAGCACTGATTGCTAATAGACTGACCATTAACATTGAAAATATTTCTTTTTTCATTATAAATGCCTCAAATAGTTATAAATGACTCTCTGGTAAAATAACTATCTGATAAAATCACTAATGGCTTCAAGAAGCGTATTGGTGAGAATTAGCTAACTGTATTAAAAAGTACGTTAACCCTCTAAAAAATAGAAATAACAGTAGGGAATGTGGTCGCTATTTACCAAGGAAGAATTTTTCGGACCCGCCTGAGGAGTTTAATAGCTATCCTACTGCTGTTTTTTGGCAGGTCCGTAGTTCTCCAGTCTGGATCTTGTTTATCCCTACTGTGGAGGAACACTCAGGTTGCTACCTGAATTTTTTCTTTATGCTATCTGTTTTCTAAATTTATTGCAGGAGTTTATCTTTATATCGAGCAACTTTTCGATATTCATTTTTGCTGCAATACCTTTTGCTGCTCCTGGTACCGATGTAATGACCCCTATATCGAGTTCTTCACGCAGCTCGCGCATAACGTGCTCGTCTACGAGGTCCATCTTGTCGACTCCGAGTTTCTTTGCGACGTACTCTTTTGCTTCTCCTATGCGCATGTTCTTTGAGAACTCCATTCTTGCAACAAGGTCTCCTGCAGCTCTCATACCTGTCATACCTGAAGCCATAATGTGGGAAATCGGCATACCCAATGGGTCGCCGACTCCGATCTATATGCCGTCTACGCCTGCAATTTCTACCATTGCTTTGCTTGCCCTTGTAACTGCATCAATTGGAGGAGTCTCAAGCATTGGGATTCCGCCGACACCCATACCCATGTCAACATGACATGGAATTGGGGATGCTTCGACAGCTGCCTTCATGAAGGTAACTGCACGTGCAAGGTTCCAGGCTGAGGTCTTGCTGGTGTTGGTATTGCAAACTGGACCGAAAACGTTTGCACCGGCTTTTGCAACCAGAGGCGCCTGCTGGTGAGGCCAGAGGCCTGCAAGGGTTACTCCGTCATACTGAAGGTTTCCATGCATACCAAGTACGCACTCTCCAGCCATGCCTGCTTCAATGTACATATCAGGGAATTCTTTCCTGAGAGCCTCGATTGCATGGAGTGTACCGTACATGTCAGCGTCGCCTGCTGCGCCGGTTGTGTCAAAATTAACACCGTCTGCGCCGGAGGCAAAGAGTTTCTGCATGACCCACACAGTGTCTCTTGTCAGGTGTTCTGCAGCGTGTTCCATTGATTCCCAGGCTTCAGGGATCTTGAAAGCCTTCATAAGGTCTCCAGGGTTCTCGAATGGTCCGTCAGGGGTGTAATAAAGTCCCATGTTCGGCATTGCACCGTAGAACAGAGGAATGACCATGTTCTGCTGGCAGACTTCCATTGTCTGGCACTCGTTTGATACTACAGGCTTCACTGGCTTGTAGCTGTAGTCAATATGACCGAGTTCCATTGTGTCAGCACCAAAGGCACGCTCGTGTGTCATGCAGCCAACTAGGCGGCTGGAAGGAATACCAACACCGCTGTTGCCCTGGTCACCGTCAAGTCGGATAGTACCAATATCGTGCGTTACGGGAATTTCCATGCCCTGTTCAACACTGACAGCCTTGCCAGGCATCATAAGGATTTCTGCAAGTTTGTCGAGTTCATTAGCATTAAGAGCAGGAATCTCACCAAGATCGGCAGCGTTTGCAGTACCAGCCTCAATCTCTGCCATTATCTGTTCTTTGGTAAGGAAGATGCGTTTACCGTCTCCCATTCTCAAAGCATATTCAGTTGCCATTTTTTTAATCCTCCTTTCTTGTTATCTTTAATTTTCAGATTTTGAAAACTATGTTCTGGGGTTTAGAATTTGGAAACAAAGGTTCTGGCTTGCCAGAGGGCTACTATCGCCAAAATAAGGATAAAAACCATCCACAGGACATCTGCTGCCGGTATGATGGAATTTGCCCAGTATGCGTTATAAGCTTCCATAGCCGCTGCTGTTTGTGTCATTTTTATATCCTCCAATCACACATATCTGAGGCAAGCATCAGAGCCTCGCTGTATACCAAAGTCCGTTATCTTGTATTTGTGCAGTAGAAAACCTTTTTTGTAGATTCCGTTGTCGTCAACTTTTTGCTCCACATCCCTCAGCATTCCTCCGGATGCCAGTTCGATGATGTCAAAGTTAATGCTATCCCTTTGGAAATCACTCCTCATACCGTATTCTTCCTGGATCTTCTGAACGATTTCATAGTTCCAGTATTCCTTTCCGTCTAGGAAAAGCTCCAAGATTTTGAACTTGATAGGGCGTTTTCCACTCACTTCAGTCACCTCTCAGGGTTTCAAGTGCACTTGTGTCTTCAGTAAACATAATGAAACTCCCTGCGATACAGAGAAGACCGCCCAAAATAATCGTCCAATCTGGAACGTCTCCAAAGAATAGGAATATGAATATGACCGCGCAGAACCCATAGAGGTTCCCTATGCCCTGACCTCTTCCTACTCCTATAAGCGGGAATGATTTGTACCAGGTAACATAACAGAAACCAAATGTAATGCCTGCGAAGATCAGGATCAGCAGAGTTAAAGGCTCGAAAGCCTGCACTGCAAACGAGTACATCGGAAAGCCTACAAGCGCGAGAATTGGCACAATTATGATCCACCAGATTATGTTTTCTCCAAGGAAGCGAAGAGTCAACCCGGCATCAGGCTCTGAAATATCTAGCCCTTTGCCTGCAATTGCACCTTCAGTACCCCAGCCTATGGCAGCCATCAAACCTCCAAGATACCCTATCCAGGGGACATTTCCTGAAGAAAGTTCGTTAAGAAGCCCGCCACCATAGATTGAGACACCTCCAAGAACGATAACTGCAATACCGATTGCTGCTCTTTTGGAGATCCTTTCTCCGTACCAGTAATAGGCAAGAATCGAGCCTATGACAGGATAAAGAAGGCCTGCAACAGCTGCAAACGATCCGCCGATAAAACCCATAGCAATAAAAGAACCAAGAATTGCCATTGGGCCACCGCATATAGAAGCCAGGAAGAACCATTTAGAACAGGTGTGGAATTCTCTAAGTGTCCTGCCCAGTTCTTTGTATTTTCCAAGCACTCCGTTCCAGACCATAAGCGCTAGCATGACAGTCAATGCATTAAAGGCAGTAATCAGTACAGCAGTCACAACGAGAGCTATGCCATCTCCGCTTGTTTCAGCAATAGCACTATTCATTTTATCAAACGGGTTAAGAACCCAAACAACGGTTCCTGGCAAATACCAGATTCCCCAGAATAAAGCACAGAAAAAGGCCCACATATACCCTTTACTGATCTTTCTTTTACTTTCCTGTTTTTTTAAAGCTTTCAAATCCACGAAAACTCCCTCCATTTTTCAGAACGCTGTGGAGTTCCCTCGGGACATAATCTCCAGTCCACATTCCACAGCCTGAAAGTCAGCCTAAAAGCTCTTTTTTGTGGGTCTTATACCTCTGGGAATATTTTCCAATTTTTTTGATTCAAACTCCCTTTTAACTGCTGTTTTTATTTGCTCTTCAGATTGCATCTAAGTTACCATTTTTACAATCGTTTTAAGCCGTTTTTATAATATTCCCATGAGCGGTATTGATCTGTAAGAGCTCTTACAGCTATATCCTAAGCTACAGTTTCACAAAAATTGAACAAAATAGAGTGTTGCAGAAAATGTACTCTTAAATACATTTTCTGCAGTTTAAACTGTTTGCTAAGGCTGCTTTATTAGACGTTCAGGGTTGCCTTGATCTTGGCGACTGCATCGTTGGCACTTTCACCATAGATGTCTGCACCGATCTTGTCTGCCCAGTCTTGGGTAACAGGAGCGCCACCAACCATGGTCTTGACCTGGTCGCGGACACCTGCCTCTTTCAGCTGCTCCTCGATCTGGATCTGGTTGACCATTGTGGTTGTCATAAGTGCGGAGGATGCGACAATCTGGGGTTTGACTTCCTTTACAGTATCGACATAGTTCTTAATTGGGACATCTCTTCCAAGGTCCACAACTTTGAAACCGGCAATTTTGAGCATAGAAGCTAAAATGTCCTTTCCGATGGAGTGGATGTCGCCTTCGATAGTTCCGAGAACAACGGTTCCAAGGCTCTTGGTATTAGCTTTGCGCTTTTCCATTTCCGGTGTGATAACTTTTATACCGGCATTCATTGCCTCGGCGGCTGCGAGCACGTGGGGCAGGAAAAGTTCACCCTGGCCGAATTTTTCCCCTACTTCTTCCATGCCTGCGGTAAAGCCCTTCTCAATGAGCTCTACAGGGTCGATGTTTGCTGCAAGGGCTTCAGCTGCGACTTCTTCTGCAAGTTCGTCGTCAAAATCAGTGATTGCTTCTTTTGCTTTTGCAATGATTGCTTCTTTGTTTGCCATTTTTATATCTCCTGAATATCTGAATATTGTAATTACATGCCTCTGAAGGCTTTGTCAGCCTTGTCCACGATTGCCTTCATGTCCTTGAGGATGTCTGCGTCGATTGGGGTTACCTGGTGGTTCTTGAGAACGTCTACAACTACGTCGTGTGCAGCGGATGCAAGGTCCTTTGATCCGGCTGCTGCCCAGTCTCCGAACATGCGCCTGTCTATGATCTTGGGGTCAGAGGGGTAGTTCACAAGCTGCCTGGTCTGTTTGAGTGCAAGGAAGTTGTTTCCGATGCCTACTTTCTGGATGGATTCGACAGCAAGGGTTTCCTCATTTACAGGGACTCCCTGGAGGGCTTTTTTTGTCATCTTGATGATATCGTTGTCGATAACGAGCTGCTCCATAGAGAAGGTCATACCGAGCTCAAGCATACCGGCACCGTACAGGGTGTTTGCTCCGGAGAGAGCTGGGAGGAGACAGGTCATTGTCTTTTCGTGTCCGGCCTGGCCATCTGGGATCTTTGCATCAGACTAGGTGCCTGCCACGAATGCTGGGAGGCCATAGAACTGGGCGAGTTTTGCGACAGATGCGCTGATCAGGCCGAGTTCGGGAGATCCGACGGGGGCAGTGCCCTTCTTCATGTCAAAAGTTGTAGTAGAGCTTCCGTACCAGACTTTGGTTCCGGGGACAGTAAGCTGGGCAAGCACAATTCCGGAGAGGACTTCTGCGTTGTGTGTAACAAGGGTTCCTGCAAGGTAAACAGGAGAAGATCCGCCGGACATTGCCATACTCAGGACGTTTACAGGCATTCCAAAGCGTGCGCCTTTCATGATGACCTGACATGCGTTAACGCTGAGCTCAAGAGGGCTTGTCGGGCAGACCAGCATGGAGAAGATAGATTTCTTCCTTGCTTCTTCTTCATCGCCGCCGTAGTAGGCCTTTACGATGTCTCTGTAGTACTCGACGTTTTCGCCGACAGGGTCAATGTGGTGGTAGTGCTTGGAGGTGCTTGCAAGTGGGGTGAGGGTCTCGTGGACGTCCTGTGCACCCTGACCTGCAACGTCCCTTGCGGAAACAGGCAGAGAGAAGTAGTCGATGTTTTCAGCCCAGTCACAGAGTTTTGCAATGTCTGCAATGTCCTGCTCGACGGAGTCAACGGTTACGTACTTGCCGTCCTGATACTTGCACATCTTGACACCGGTACCGAAGCAGGTCCAGTGAACCTTGCCGCCGCATTCCTGCACGGTGTTGTACTTCTTGTCGCGGCCCCAGAGGACGAATCTGGATGGTGCGAGCTGAAGGGCTCTTCTTACAAGATATTCAGGGATCTTTACAATGTTAGTCTTTTCGTCAACGTCACAGCCATTTTCCTTGAAGATCTGCCTTGCCTCGGGGTCAGAGACCTGGATACCGGGGTTCATCAGAACTTCCATGGTTGCGTAGTGAATTGCTTTAAGTTCATCAGTGGTAAAAAGGTTTAATTCTACACCATTGAGTGCGTTAAATCCAGCAACTGCATTATTTTTTGCCATTTTTATAACCTCCGAATTAGAATCATTTATGCCAGCAACTCTTTTGCTTTTGCAACAGCCTCGCTTGCGTTTTCTGCATAGCAGTCTGCGCCGATCTTGTCAGCCCATGCCTGGGTTGCGGGTGCGCCGCCTACCATGACCTTTACTTTGTCCCTCATACCTTCTTCCTTGAGGAGCTCAATTACATCCTTCTGCCCCTGAAGGGTTGTGGTCATAAGGGCGGAAATTCCAATCATATTAGCGTTGACTTCCTTTGCCTTTGCGATAAAGTTCTTGATTGGAACATCACGGCCGATGTCGTGCACTTCAAAACCAGCAGATTGGAGCATGGTGGAAACAATTGCTTTTCCAATATCATGGACGTCACCTTCTACGGTACCGTTCACAATAACACCGAGCTTTGAGCCGGAAGCCCCTTCAGGCATAAGATCCTTAAGAGCTGTAACTCCTGCAGTCATTGCATCGGCAGCCATCATAACGTGTGGCAGGAACAGTTTCCCTCTCTCAAAAAGGACACCAACCTCGTTCATGCCTGCTGCAAGTCCTTTTTCAATTATTTCGGAAGGTTCCAGTTCTCCTTTAGCTTTTTCAACTGCAGCAAGTACTGTATCCTTCTTGCAGGAAATCATAGCGTCTGCAAGTTCCTGAAGCAATTCTTCTTTGCTAATGTTGCATCCTCCGTTTTAGTTTTCGAACTATAGAGACGTCTCTCCTGTAATTGTCACGATTATATGTGAACATTCAGGCTGTAAGCTCACGCTTCTTGGTGAAGCAATGACTTACAGGAAGAAACTCACGATCATCATGGTGGGAAGCCATGACCACCTCAAGCGAGACAATGAAACCATGAAGACTTCATGATTACGCTGACTGGGGTTCATGAGTGTTTTAGCAGAGGGATTATTTTTTGTGCCATTTTAATCCATTCTGATTACCCATCTTTCAGATGTCTCCAGTATAGAGGTTCTTTTTTCTCATATATATATTTTATTAAAAAATCTAAAACGAAAATAGGGGTTGAATATATACTTTTCGGTAAAACTGGTTTTATAAGTATATTAAGGAAGAAAACAAAATAAAATAATCAAAAAATATAAATATTAGATATCCAAAACGGGTTTTTATAAAAATTCATGAATCTGTTAAAAGAACGTTCTTTATATATATTGAAAGCAGATGAAAACTCAATCGAAAATGAATCCTTGGAATTCCGTTCATCTCCAAACTTTCTCTATGCTAGTATGTTGATACTTACTGTTTTTGATTAACTTTTGAACTCTATCTTTATTTATATATATCGCGAAAAAAATCTGAAACTCTCTTTTTTTCGAGAACTGACATCTTATTTTTTAACAGTTTTTCACTGCACAATCGAAAAACTCCAAAAAAGGAAAAACTTTATATATCCCCTCTTTTTTCGGGCTAGAAATCTCCAGATTAGATTTCTGATAGCCTTAAAAAAAATAAAATCGAAATAGATATGTGGACTACAAAGTCCGATTATAAGCAATCTGATTTACCGTACCCTAATATACATAGTCTGTAAGCTTTATTGACAAGCTCCAGCATTCTGGAATCTTCCCTCTCTATTTTTATTCCGCAGGCGAGGGAAAGGTATTCTGCAAGGTCAAAAACTTCTATTCTTTCATTCTTTCCGGCTTCAATAAGATTCTGCATGCAGCCCCCGCAGTTCGTGATAATTGTGTCACAACCCAGTTTTTCGGCAGCCCTATATCGATCAGAAGCCACATCCAAGGATTCAGACGGGTAATTAACCCTTACTCCGCCTCCAAAGCCACAGCATGCTGAGTTTTCCGGAGTTTCATTGGCAAGTTCGGTGCCCCGGATATGTTTAAGCACTTCTCTTGCTTCTCGATATACTCCCATTACTCTGGTCAGATGGCAGGGGTCATGATAAAAGACCTTATGCTTGAGAACAACCTCAGGAGCAAGTTTTCCTTCCCTTATAAGAAGTTCGAGGTACTGCGAAACGTGTAACACTTGAAAATCAAGTTTCCCAAACATTTTTGGGTAGATATCTTTAAATGCCTTGAAACACCCTGGGCAGGCTGTAATAAGAGTTTTGGCTCCTCTTTTCCGTATTTCTTCAATATTCCTTTGTCCGTTTCTACGGATAGGCCCCGGATCTCCAGAACCCGCGGATACGGCTCCACAGCAGTATTCAACTCCACTCATGACAGTATAGTCGACTGCGGCTTTATCCAGCAGTGCAACCGTGGCTTGTGCCATTATCTTGTTGATATAAGTGCCTGCACATCCAGGAAAATAAACTACTGAGCCTGAACGTTCCTCATACACAGGAGTTTCGTCCAGCTCGGCAATCTTCTTAAAAAGGTTATTTTCAGCTTCAGGGTCTACCATTTTCTGCCTGTCGGTAAGTCCGTGTTCACTTACCCATTTCTGCCTGGCAGGAGAAATAAGCATTTTAATTCCCAGTCCTTCGGGACAGGCATCCTTACAAAGCCCACAGGTCAGGCAGCGCAGCAAAGAGTCGTCATCGATATCCGAATGCCCTTCCAGATACTCGTACAGTCTTTCAAGCAAACCTAAGTCGTTGTATCGAGGACAGACTTCAAGGCATTGTCCGCATTCCGTACAACTTGACTTATGTTTTTCTACCAATTCCATTTTTTCAACTCCATATCATTTTAAACTCGTGTGATTTATTCTCTCTTTAACAGGCACATCTTTAACAGGCTTTAATAGGTATTTTTAATGGGAATCTTTAAAACTTTCTTTTTCAGAAAATCCTTAAAAGTCTCTTTTTAATATGAAATTTTATAAGTTCTTTCTTGATCATAAATCGCTGTAATATTTTTAAAATCAGTAGCATATCATTAAAAATTCTCTTTTTGACAGAAATTCTTTTATTGTCCCTGTTTACATTCTGTCCTGAGAACTGTCCCGGAACTTTAGAGAAGCCCTTAACAGTAAATTAGAATTATGGATAGGATTTTTCCCAAAAAAGATAAGCTAATGTTCAATTATACTATCATAATATATAAGTAGCTATACATGCAGCCATTAAAAGGAAGGGGTTAAAAATCTTCAACGAACTCAAAAACAGTGCAAGAAAGCTGATAATTCCTATTGCCCGCCTGATTCCCTTATCTCCGAATACCCTCACGTTACTGGGTTTTGTCGTAAGTATCGCCGCAGGGGCAGCATTTTCGCTGGGGAAACCTTTTGCGGGGGGATTTCTTATCCTTTTTAGTGGTTTCTTTGATATTCTCGACGGGGGAGTTGCAAGGGCAAAAGGACGAATCACGCCTTTCGGAGGCGTGCTTGATTCAGTTTGCGACCGCTACTCTGATGGTCTGATGTTCCTAGGGATAATAGCTGGTGCAGTTAATGGTAGGCTTGTCCTTTCCCCTATTGTGCAAATTGAAGGCTGGCTCTGGGCAGGTTTTGCCCTTATTGGCTCCTTCCTGGTAAGCTACACCCGTGCCCGCGCGGAGTCGGCAGGTTGCAGGAAACTGTCAGTCGGAATTGCTGAACGCACGGAAAGAATGATTATCCTAGCTCTGGGTGGGATTTCAGGTTTTTTGGGCTGGGCTCTCGTACTTGTAGCTGTATTTTCCCATATAACCATTATCCAGCGCGTGCTTCGGGCAAAAAGTATATTGAGTAAGCCTTCAGAATCCGATTTCCAAAAACCGTAACAGATCCTATCCTGTTAAGAAGCCAGATAATCCGAACCCTACATTACTGGATTACAGTTAAAATATACAATAAAGAGAGCTTCTCTCCTTTCTTCTACCGATACTCATTTATACTACATATTTGATTACAATAGTTGACGATGGCAAATAGAGAAAGAGATTTGCCATTGAGAAAGTACAACTTACTCTGCGGGGCCGTAGGGTAGCCTGGTCCATCCTGCAAGGCTGGGGGTCTTGCGACCTGAGTCCAAATCTCAGCGGCCCCACCAAAATTTTATTCCTGTTCTATTTTGACAATTTTTTGTATATTATTGTACATTATTTCCGATTCTATCCACTTTTCAATTCTTAGTTCTATTTTTAAGATACTTCTGTCTTTTATTGGATTTATGACCACAGCCTACCTAGTCAATGCAAAAATATCGCTTTATTACAAAGTATTTCAAACAAACGACAGTCGTTATTTGTAAAAAATGTAAAGAGGGGGGTAATGAAGCTCAAAGAGAAACACAAACCCCGAAAAACCAGCTTATATGCTTTGTTTGGCTGGAGTGGAGAACTAATTGAGTTGTACCTATTAAGTCTCCATAAGAACAATGATATAGGGCAAGGGAAAATCTAGTGAAATAAGTGCCGTAGACATAAATAAATTGAGAGACTGGTCCTACTACCATGATGAATGCCACACTTGACGATTGGATTCGACACGAAGCAATTCCTTTCTCTGTCGATTCGTCCAAAACTTTCTATGCTTCCATTGACAGGATCATCGCCTCACTTGACGACTCAGTGGAGTTGCTTGGCTTTGGAGAAGCACTCCACGGCGGCGAAGATATTCTTATGCTTCGCAACCGGTTTTTCCAGTGTTTAGTGGAGACACATGGCTACAGTGCCATCGCAATTGAAAGCAGTTTTCCCTGAGCACGTTTAGTAAATGATTACGTGGCCGGTCGCGGACCAACATCGTATGAGGATATTAAATACACCGGATTTAGCCACGGCTTCGGCCGGCTTGAAGCGAATCGAGAACTTGTAGAGTGGATACGAAGCTACAATGCAGATCCTTCCCATCATGTCAAAGTCAACTTCTATGGCTTTGATAGTCCAACAGAGATGACCTTTAGCGATAGCCCACGCCAAGTCCTGGATTTTGTTCTCGATTACCTCTCCTCGATTGATAGTGCCAGCGGCCAGGAGTATCGTGAACGTATCGATGCACTTCTTGGCCAGGACTCCGATTGGGAGAACCCTGCTGCAATGATGGACCCGACGAAGTCAATAGGTCTATCACCCGCTGCAACGTCACTCCGGATTGAGGTGGAAGATCTCATCATGGAACTGCGCTTACGCCGTCCCGAATTTGTGGCTAAGAGTGATGAGGGCCGTCATTTGGAGGCTATGCAATATGCAATGATGTCCAAGCAGTTGCTGAACTATCATGCGGTGCTGGCGCAGACTTCTGCTAAACCTGGTGAAAGGCTTGTCAAAGGCCTCGGCATCCGTGACCTAGTAATGGCAGATAATCTGGCATATACTGTATCCCGCGAGCGTGGTAGAGGAAAAGTTCTGGTCTTCGCTCACAACAGCCACCTGCAGCGTGGAAAGACGCAATGGCAATTAGGTGCTGATTTACTTATCTGGTGGCCAGCAGGAGCGCAACTCAATGAGATGCTCGGCTCACGTTATGCCTTCATCGGAACAGCTGTGGGAGTTTCTGAGGCCAATGGTATCGGCCAACCCGAAGCTGGTACTCTTGAGGCGCGGCTGACTGCTGTACCAGGGCCTGTACGGTTCATTCCAGCTCACAAAGGTCAAGGGCTTCCAGCCTCGGAAATCGACTTGCTTCCAATCCGCTCCGGCAGCATGAAGAATCAAACCTACTTTGCATTGACTCCTCAAAGCTTCACTGATTTCGACTGGCTGGCTGTCCTTAATTCAACGTCATACTCCCGTGGTGGACCACAGCTGTAATCGTGGGATAAAGGAATCTTTGTACGTCAGCAGCTGGTGTCTTACAAGAGCCCAGTATAAGAGTATATGAACTGAAATTGAGGAGACTGGTGTTAACTATAATTAGACTTAGACCTGCCTCAGTTATTACATTTTTTCCCAGTTGATCACGTACTTTAATTTTTATTTCTTGCAGTTTTTGCAATTTTTCTTGTAATTTTCCCGACTTTTTGTTTGATTTTTTTGTTTATGGCATCTGGTATCATCAATTTATTCAGTTGATTATGAAAATTTCTTTGGCGGTATATATCTCACTTGTATAAATGTGGCACTTTTATCCTCAATTTATGATTTATTGGTTCGTAAAAGAGGAATCAAAAGAGAAATAGCTATATAGATAATTTTATCTGTGACTGTTATATCACATTCAACACACTGTATCAAAACACTGTATCAAAACTTTCTTATAATAACTTTAACATTTTCTTTTAATACCGAGGTGTACTGCTTCCTTAAATATGTGGTAAATTAGTAACTCAAAAATAATATTGATTCTATATGTCCCACTCACTTCATTCTCTTCCGCTACTTTTATTACTTTCACTAACTTTTTCACGCCTGTATTTTTCCCGGATTTCTTCGATCATTTCCTCATTAGCTTCAATAACAAAAGCTCCTACGTACCCGCATTCCTTGCAATGGTAAACCGCACCTCCATACCCGCCAGCTTCATAATATAAATCTGCGTTTCCGCAAACAGGGCAAACTTCAATGAATTTTTCTTTATCCAGAACAATTTCCTCCTTCGAAACGGCTTGCAATATCGAATTGTTAAATATATATAAGAAGGATGATTTTAATAAAGATATAGTATCTATTAACCAGTAGCTAAAGATATCAGCCAATATTGGAGAATCCTGATTGGATATTAGCACTATCTAAGGAATCCTGAGAAAAAACGGAATTTCAGATAAATTCCGAATTTTATACAGAATGCGATTTAAGGCTTACAGTGAGTAAAAAATGACTGAAATGATGACCCCTGCAATGCGCCAGTACTACGAAGCCAAGCAGGCATATCCTGACACCCTGATCTTTTTCCGCATGGGAGACTTCTACGAATCTTTCGGGGAAGACGCAAAAACGATTGCAAGAGAACTCGAGATCACGCTTACAGCCCGGGGCAAGGACAAATCAGGAGAAAGAATGCCGCTTGCAGGAATACCCTATCATGCAATTGACACCTATCTTCCAAGGCTCATAAATAAAGGGTATAAAGTGGCAATTTGCGAACAGCTTGAAGACCCGAAAAAGGCAAAGGGAGTCGTAAAACGAGGGGTTGTCAGGGTGGTTACGCCCGGCACTGCAATTGACTCTTCAATGTTTTCAGATGCTTCAAACAATTACCTTATGGCAGTTGCAGGACGAGAAATAGGAAAGTCCGGAAAGAATGCAGAAAAAGAAATAGAAATTGGAGTATCCTTTCTCGATATTTCCACAGGGGAATTTCTTACAACACAGTTTCGGGACTCAGAAAGTTCTGAAAAGCTTCTAAGCGAGCTTGCTCGCATGCGGCCTTCCGAATGTATCCTTCCTCCCTCTATGTATGGGAATCCAGACCTTACCGAGCGATTGAGAGCTCAGACTATTGTTCAGGAGTTTGCCCCTGACATTTCAGGAGCAAAGGAAGCCGGAGAAAGGTTAAAAACCCATTTCAGGGTTGCAACCCTTGAAGGTATGGGATGTGAAAATCTAGATTTTGCAGTATATTCGGCCTGGGCTGCCCTGGAATACGCACAGACCACACAGATGCGGGAGCTTACTCATATCAATACCCTGAGAACTTACTCTAATTCCGAATTTATGATCCTTGATTCCGTAACCCTGCGGAATCTCGAAATCGTGAAAAATGTGCGAGATGAAGGGGACGAAAACTCACTCTATCGCATTTTGAACAGCACGAAAACGCCGATGGGAAGCCGTACTCTGAAAAAATGGCTTTTGAAACCTCTACTTTCTGTAGAAAAAATCAACCATCGACTTGATGCGGTTGAAGAACTGGCAGAAAAGACTCTCCTCCGCTACGACCTCAGGAACTGGCTTTCAGAGGTCAGGGATATAGAACGCCTCGTAGGCAGGGTAGTATATGGAAATTCAAATGCAAGAGACCTCGTAGCCCTGAAAAAATCCCTTGAAGCTCTACCTCCTGTCCGGGATTCCCTTATGGATAATGTCGAATCCGAACTTTTAAAGGATGTTGCAATCGGGCTTGCATCGTTTTCCGAACTTGAAAATCTCGCCAAAATGATAGCTCGGGCAATAGTTGATGAGCCTCCTGTATCGGTTAGGGAAGGAGGCATGATAAAGTCGGGATACAGTGAGGAACTTGATGAACTCAAGGATATTGCAAGCAACAGCAGGCAGTGGATTGCAAATTTTCAGCAGAAAGAAAGAGAAAGAAGCGGCATAAAGTCCCTGAAAGTGGGATATAATAAGGTTTTTGGGTATTACATAGAGGTAACCAATGCTAACAGTAGTCAGGTGCCTGACGACTATATCAGAAAGCAAACCATGGCAAATGCCGAGCGCTTTTTTACCCCTGAACTTAAGGAAAAAGAGAGCCTTATCCTGACAGCCAATGAAAAAGCTATAGCTCTCGAATATGAAATTTTTACAGAAATCGTGCAGACACTTTCAGTTCATTCAAGAGAACTTCAGGAAACCGCTGAAAGAATAGGCGCGCTCGATGTGCTTGCAGACCTGGCTGAAGTAGCAGAAAATAACAATTATATCAGGCCCCAGCTTACGGACGACTGCAAGATCCTTATACGGGACGGGAGGCATCCTGTAGTTGAAAATACCGTACATGGCGGTTTTGTGCCGAACGATACTGAAATGGATTGCAAGGAAAACCAGTTTTTGCTGGTAACAGGTCCAAACATGGCAGGAAAGTCCACCTACATGCGGCAGACTGCCCTTATAGCTATTATGGCTCAGGTAGGCTCTTTTGTTCCTGCATCCTATGCTTCAATAGGGATTATTGACCAGGTCTTTACAAGAATTGGGGCATTTGACGACCTTGCAAGCGGGCAGAGCACCTTTATGGTAGAAATGGTTGAGCTTGCAAACATCCTGAACAATGCAAGTCCCAGAAGCCTTGTGCTTCTTGATGAGATAGGGAGAGGTACAAGTACCTATGACGGGTACAGCATTGCAAAAGCTGTTGTGGAATTTTTGCATAACAGGGGAAGAACTGGAGTAAGGGCTTTATTTGCAACTCATTACCACCAGCTCACAGCCCTTGAAGAAAAATTGAAAAGAGTCAAAAATTATCATATCGCAGTAAAGGAAGAAGGTCATGAGCTAGTATTTCTGCGAAAAATCGTACCAGGTGCAACAGACAGGAGTTACGGAATCCAGGTTGCAAGGCTTGCGGGCGTCCCAGAAAAGGTAATCGAAAGGGCAAATGAGATTCTTAGGGAACTCGAAAGAGAAAATGTGCTCGAAGAGGCTGAAGACGGTAGTAACGGGAAAAAGAGAAAAAGCAAAGCTACAGCACGTTATACCCAGATGATGCTTTTTGACCCAGGGAACAGTGGCGGAAATTCGGCAGAGGTGAACAGGTCCGGCCCTGTAGAAGCCGCCCTGAGAAAATTGAATGTGGAAGAGATGACGCCAATAGAAGCCCTAAACAAGCTCCATGAGCTAAAAAGGCTGCTTGATTAACTGGACTACGGTTGACTAAGGGTAAATTAATCGATGGATCAAAGGTTGATCAAAGGTTGATTAAAGGTTAATTAAAGGTTAGTTAAAGGTCAATTAAAGGTTGATTAAAGGATATCCAATGAAAATTTTCTGGTCCGGATGGAGTTAAAGGAATGATGGAAGAACATCTTGAAGCGAAAGAAAAAGCTAAGGGAAATAAAATTCGGATTCTTGATAAGGATACGATAAACAAAATCGCAGCAGGAGAGGTAATCGAGCGCCCTGCGTCCGTAGTAAAAGAGCTGATAGACAACTCAATCGATTCAGGAGCTACGGATATCCGAATTGAAGTCGAAAAAGGCGGAAAACGTTCAATTCTTGTCCGGGACAATGGATGCGGGATGGGCAGAGAGGATGTCCTGCTTGCATACAAAAAGCATGCAACGAGCAAGCTCACTCGAATTGAAGATCTCAATACTATTTCTACAATGGGGTTCAGGGGAGAGGCTCTTTCGTCTATCACAGCTGTTTCAAAGGTTGAGATCCTTACCCGGCCTCCAGAAGAAATCACAGGCACTAGGATAGTGATCCATGGGGGAAAAGTTCTCGAAACTTCGGATGCAGGCACGGCTCCAGGCACATCTGTACACGTAAAAGATTTGTTTTACAATACCCCGGCAAGGCAGAAATACCTTAAAAGCGACCGTACCGAGCTTGCCCATATTACTGATACGGTAATGCATCTTGCCCTGGCAAATCCGGAGATTTCCTTTACTCTGCTCAGTGAAGGAAAGCCAGTCATAAGAAACGCAGGCTCAAGTGAACCTTTTAAAAGCATTGTAAATCTTCTGGGACCAGATACGGCTCGTTCAATGCTTCCCCTGGAATACAGGACAGAAGATTTTGAAATCTGGGGATACATCTCAAAGCCTGAAATCACACGAAGAGAAAGCGACCAGCTTTTCCTGTTTGTAAATACTCGTCCGGTAGTTTCAAGAGCCATCAATAAAGCTATTCGCGAAGGATATTATACAAAAATTCCAAAAGAACGTTATCCTGTGGCAGTGCTTTCTCTTATTGTTGATCCCGGGGAAGTGGACGTTAATGTGCACCCCCGCAAAGCCGAAGTGCGTTTCAGCCGGGAGAAAGAGCTTGGAGATGCGGTCACATTTGCGATAGAAAAAGTACTCTCCGAGAATGCTCTGGCCCCTGAAATCCGGGAAAAAAGAGACCGAGCTTTTCAGAAAACCTTTGAGGTTTCAGATCCTTCAGTTTCAGGTTCTTCAGGTAGATTGCAGGTCTCCGAAGCTGCGGAAACTTTTAGAAGCACGGAGGCTGGAAAGGAAACCAGGATCCTGGAGAAAACCTTCCTTCCTGAAAGTGGCAAGGTTCTTAGGGATAAGGCCGAGACATACGTTTATCCGGTAAAAGACACTGAGAGAAGGCTAAAAAGGTCAGAGCGTCTTCTGGACTTTACCGCAGAGGGAGGAGCGCAGGAAATTTCAGATGATAAAAAACTGGATAATAAAATCAAGCAGGAAAGGGAGAAAGAAGGAGAAGGTAAAAAGAAAATAACAGGTATTCAAGAGACTGAAATTCAAAAAGCAGGTTCAGAGGAGAAGGAATCTGAGGATATCGATGCCGAAAAGAGGCAAAGGATAAAACAAAAACCGAATACTGATCCTTTTGAAAACCTGCGGATTATAGGGCAGGTCTCGAAGCTGTACATCCTTGCCGAAAGAGGAGAAGACCTTGTGCTTATCGACCAGCACGCTGCCCACGAGAGAATTCTTTACGAGCAGGTTTTGAAAATGAAAAAATCCAGGGTGCAGGAGCTGATCACACCTGTAACCATAGACCTTACTCCTAAAGAGAAAGTGCTTATGGAAGAATACATTCCTTATCTGGAAGATTGTGGTTTCGGAATTTCCGAATTCGGGAATAATACATACGTAGTCACCTTCGTGCCTGAGGTTTTCGGGCGGCTTGAGGATCCCGAGGTTATCCATGATGTAGTTTCGGATCTTTTAGCTTCAGGAAAAGTTAAAAAAGATACCGGAATTTCGGAAAAGGTCTGCAAGACTCTTGCATGCAGGGCTGCGATTAAAGGAGGAGCAGCTTGCAGCCCCAGACAGATGGAAGATCTAATAGAGCAGCTTAAAAAGGCTGAAAATCCCTACTCCTGTCCTCATGGCAGGCCCACAGTGATCACATTTACAAAAGGAGAACTGGACCGCATGTTTGCAAGAATCCAGTAAAAAGGGCTACAGTCTGGGAAAAATTCTATCCAATTTTTTCCCCTTTTTCTCTTAATATTTATTTTTACTCGGATTTCCTAAATAGGGTTCATTACTGCCTTCCTTATTTCTCCCAATTATTTTAGAGTAAAACGAATTGTACTCCAAACTTGTTTCAATGAGGTTAAAAAACATAGTAGGGAGATCTAAATATGAAGATTCTATTGAGATATTATGGAGATATAGCTAACATGTCCATAGTCAATTAACGTTTCTCCATTAAGGATCATTCTTAGTTTCCTATACATTTATATAATATAACTTAAGATGTAGTAGTGTGCCAGGCGAGTGCTGGCATTTGAAAAAGGCATCATTCCCAAGGCTATTTTTCACACACCAACCCAAACCCCCAATAAGGAACGACTCCCCAATCGTTCCATAATCCAGGATAAAACCCCATTTCCGAAAAACAAACCCCCACTCCTGGAATGATGCCACCTCTTTTCTATTACCCCTTTTCTATTCTATCTGTTCTTTTGGCGTCAGTTATTTTCATCATAAAGTAAGAAAAACCAGGAAATATGGCAAGGGGTATCCCGAGAATCAATTGGATACTTTTTAGATTTTCACGTCAATACATTTATAATAAAAAACCTCCGAGTATTCTTCCATGATAGATCCTGTTAACAATTTCAAGATTCCTGATGAATGGATTGCCCGCACCGGGCTGCCCAGGGAAGAACTTGAAACAAAAGTAGCATCCGGGATGATTGTGGTTCTGAGTGACGGATCTGTCCTCAAACGAGGGTACACTACAGGAACCACAGCAAGTGCAGCTGCAAAAGCCGCAGTCCTTTCTCTTAAGAAAACGGTTGATAGCGTGTCCGTCCCGACTCCTGTGGGATTGAGAGCCCAGCTTGAGGTCAGCGAAGCTTCACAGGGGCGTGCAGTTGTGAAAAAGATTCTAAATGACCATGAATCCGATATTACCCGGGGGCTTGAATTTGTAGGAGAAGCAAGGGAAGCTGAGGGAATCCGAATTCTCGGAGGAAAAGGCATAGGAATTGTCAGAAGGGATGGGCTGCAGGTTCCGAAAAATCAGCCGGCAATTAACCCGAAACCAATGGAACAGATAAAGGCCGCAGTGCAGGAAGCCGTAGAAGAACTGGGCCTGAAAGGAGCTGAGGTTACAATCTCAATTCCGGAAGGGGAGAGAATCGGAAAAGAGACTCTGAATAGCAGGATCGGCGTTGAAGGCGGAATTTCGGTACTTGGAAGCACGGGATTTGTTGAGCCCTGGAACGACCATCTGGGAGAGATGAAAGGAGATCTGATCCGCTGCACAGATAAGGTAGTTCTGACTACAGGCAGGGTCGGAATGCGCTACTCCCATATGCTTTTCCCTGATTATACAGTCGTTATGGTTGGAAGCAGGATCTCGGAAGGGCTTGATTACGCCTCAGGCGATATAATTATCTGTGGGCTTCCCGGCCTTGTCCTTAAATGGGGAAACCCTGAAATGCTTGAAGGCAGCGGGTATGCAACTGTTGTTGAAATGCTTAAAAAAGCGCCTGAACACGTACGCCTTAAAGAAGCTTTCGAGATGGCAGTCGAGAAAGGAAAAGGTGCAAGAATCATAGTGATCGACAGAGATGGTTCGGTCCTGATGGACAGCAAAAGTGAGATTTGAGCTAATAAGAATAGATAATTATACTAAAAATCGGATAATTAATCTGAAAATCATATAATTAAAAGCTGAATACCAGGTAATTAAGCTGAAAATCAGATAATTAAGCTGGAATATGAAATATTATACTTGAAAACTAGTCAGATAAAGGGGAAGAAAAATGATTGTGGTAGGAGTTGGAGTTGGGCCTGGAATGCTTACGGAAGAAGGAATAAAGGCTATAAGGAAAGCCTCTGTGGTTTATGGTGCAAAAAGAGCCCTTGAAATTGCCCAGGGATATATAACATGTGAAGCTAAACCGATTAAAGACTATAAGTCTCTTCACCTTCTGCCACCAGATGCAGTCGTCCTGTCCACAGGTGATCCCATGTTTTCAGGGTTAGGAAAATTCGCAGGGGAGAAGGACACAATCATTCCGGGGATTTCCTCAATGCAGGTGGCGTGTGCACGTACTAAAGTAAACCTGACCAACCTCTGCGCAATCACAGCCCATGGCAGGGACTCGGAACCTGCAAGAGCTGAGTTAGTCCGAGAGTTAAATAACGGAAGAAATATCTTCCTGCTGCCGGAAGAGGCCTTTGGCTCGTTTGAGGTCGCAGAAATCCTGAAAGAAATGGGTATTGAAGCTGAACTTTATACCTGCGAAAACCTCGGTTATCCTGAAGAAAGGATTGCAAAAGGCACGCCTGAAAACCCGCCAGTTCCGGAAACAATTCTTTATGGGCTGCTTGTCGTACAAAAAAGGTAATTCTCTGAAAAGCAAACAGAGTGTCGCCGATAGGTAGGCTAAATCTAGTAAAACCGTTAGTTTTGGCAGAGCCTGTAATTTCTAACGTGCGGGCTGGAACAATGAAAGCATTGAAGTTCAGTTCTTGATTTAACTTACCATGAGGCGCATGACTACATAAAAGATCAAATCCCCAAAAACGACGGCAGTAATAAATCCTGCTGTAATTGAAAGCATGAATGGTAATCCGAGAGTAACCCATATATCTTTCTCAATCAAACCTTTTTTCAGATACTCATCAAGCTCCGGTTTTTGATCTGCATCGAAGTTGAGGCCTATAAGGGAAAATTTCTTTTTGAGTCTTCCACTTTCATCAAGCTCAAATTTTTCAAGCAGGCCAAGGTGTTTTTTATATTTCAGGGAAGAAACATTAGTTCTGTATCCTATGAACATGTAAAGTGGATTTTTGGTCATTTCAGGCGAAAAATGTAGAACGTTATAGCAGAACATCCCTAGAGGAACAAGCGTTGTCAAGAGAAGAGCATTTCCCAGTACCGTAAATGTAAAAAGTCCTACAGGCGGAATCCCAAGCAGGGGATATATTTTTCCTGAAAAGCTAAAGACTGGATAAGAAGGAAAAAGGATGGAAAGCGCTATCAGTCCTTTTGCATCTCCACCCCCGAAAGCTCCGAGCTGAAAAAGGATATAAACTACAGCGAAAACAAGAACTCCTGAAAACAGGAGAGGTTTAAGATAGTAAGTCCCGTCGGTAAACACTCCGTAAGAAATGAACACAGACCCGGCTGCAAGCATGTATTTCCAGACCTTGTTTGAGACCCTGCGGGAATTAAGGTCCGAATAACAAGAGTACAATAAAAAGGGCATGCTGAACAGGATTTTGAGGATTTCTATCATTTCAACTCTGCAACGAAACTAGTTTTACAGTTATATAAATTTATTACTTATCTACTTTATTGATTATGTAGTTGAAAATCTTCTGCAGAACAACTGATTACTTCGCTCCCTATGATAATCTTAGTAGAATGAAAAAGGTATGAACAGAATTGATAAAAAGGCAGAAAAAACTGAAATCCAGTTCCAAGTAAATATAATAAGAATTTCATTACGCGTCGGAGCAGCCACTACCATCGTTAACGAGCGATAAGCTTATACATAAGAAGTTCTATTTTATGGTGCTTAATCCTTTTAATTTTCAATTTCAATCCAGGGCTCGTGGTCTAGACGGTTATGACGTCGCCTTCACACGGCGGAGGTCCTGAGTTCGAATCTCAGCGGGCCCACTCTCTTTTATATTCTTATTTTCAGATCCCAAGAGTGTAGAGAGCCTCTTTTCTAATGCTTCAATTCATTCTTCAAGATCAGCTTTTTCTTCAAATTGTGTAACTTTAAGTTCACAGTTAATCCCTTCTTCAAGAGCAATTAAATAAACAGGTTTACTATCTTACTAGGGAGGAAAACAGCAATGACTGAAATGACTGAAAAAGAAAAAGCATCTCGAGGTTTATTATATAATGCATACTATGATAAAGAGCTGATCGATGAGCGAGCTTATTGTAAAGCACTTTGCTACGAATATAATCAGCTTCATCCAACAAAAATTGGGGAAAGGACAGCTTTAATTCAGAAACTTTTTGGTAAAACCAGAGGCTCTTTTCTTATTGAGCCGCCATTTATGTGCGACTACGGTTACAACATCGAGATAGGCAGCAATTTCTATGCAAATCACAACTGTATCATCCTTGACGCAGCAAAGGTTGTTTTTGGTGATAATGTGATGATCGCTCCAAACTGCGGCTTCTATACAGCCGGACATCCACTTGATGCAGAACGCCGCAACACAGGACTGGAGTATGCTTATCCAATTAAAGTCGGGAGCAATGTATGGATAGGCGGTAATGTTGTTGTACTGCCTGGAATAACTATCGGAGATAATGCTGTTATCGGCGCTGGAAGTGTTGTGACAAAAGATATTCCGCCTGGCGTTGTTGCCTTTGGGAATCCTTGCAGAGTTATTCGTGAGATTATTGATGGAGATAAGAAGTTCTAATCCTTGTTTTTGTGAATCTGGCTTTGTTTCCTTTATATTTCTGACAATAGTAATATACAGAATATTTTCCTTTCTGTCTCTATAAAGCCTTAACGCGGCGAGGGTTCTGAGTTCGAATCTTATAGTTAAGGATCATTCACTCTATTGCCAAAAAGTGCAAAATCCTTTGATTAAGAAGGATTTCTGCTCCCATATAATTTATACCGTGTTCATCTTTCTTTATCTGATTTGTGAATTCCGGAATAACTGAATTCATCGAGCATAAAAATTTTGCAGTTAAGTTTTCGATGGGTTTTGTGTATGAGCCTATCCCAAAACTCAAAATTATCTTCGAACCGATAAGAATTTCAGAACTATTTTTCATGATCGGAAAATTCATTAATTTTACGAACTCAAATTCAGATAAGTAATTTTGAGTTTTGGGATAGGCTCGTAATAAAAGAGATTTTTGGAAAATAATTTTTTTGACATTAGTTATTGAATATTTTTAAATTGGTAGGGATTAGCTATTTTACAAAATCTTGTAATTGTGATTATGCTGGTTCATAAGGCACATCAAAATATATCATCTCTGCAAAAAGAACAAGCATCGATATACAAATCATAACTCCTAGAATAAAAGCAATAGCATCTCTAATATTTTCAATCAAACTCTTACTTGTCTTTATTATCCCACTATTCTCTGGACATTCTGCAATTTTCATGTTAATTATTTTGTTATACAATCCTATAAAATCTAATATATATTTTAATGCTAGTAGACTAAAATAGGGAATAAGCACAAATATCGTCAAAATTCCTGAACCTATTCCTACATACTTAAAATTATCGTGATCAAAAATCGTTGTGAAAACTGGAATGGAGCCAATGAGTATAATTAACTCTACGTAAATCCAAGCATAAGGCTCAACATTATGTATTATATCTTCAAAAATGACTTTCGGTTTTTTTATTAATTTACATGGTATTTTGTTAAATATAGCTTTACCCCCGTCCCATTCCCCGTTTCAATGGATTATATGTTTTCTTTTTTGATATATTCTTGGACTAATTCTAAATTAATGAAAATTCCTAACGAACCTATCCCAAGAACCATTTTACTCCCATATTGTGAGGTGTCCATAACTATTTTCCTAATCAATAGTTCGACTGTTCCTTTCAAAACAAGATTCAAAGAAGTAGTTTTTGAGTTTTGGGATCAGCTCTATAATACCGCCATGAGAAACTTTTAAAGCTAAATTATAGCTGTTAAAATCACATAATTTTGCACTCTTGCTAATATATCCTTAAATTGCCTTAACCCACGACTTCCCATCCCATTTTTTACGATGCATCATTATCATTGCACGATTTAAGAGAAGTTCTTCGCCCGAGTCGATGAAACCGTTCACATTCTTGAGTCCATGTTCGAAAGTATATCTAAGGCGTCCAGAATACCATTCTAAAAATTTTAAAAATGCTTCGAATTCCGATACCCTCAGTTCCTGCATAAAGAATTCAATGCATATTTTTTGCAGTTGGTCTTGTCTCGGTAGCCAGAAATAATTAATTGAATTATTTCCGGGATAGAGTAAAACCTCAACTTCTTCAGAAGCAGGATTATAAACAAAATCCCCGGATTGGAAAACCCATTTTCTTTGAATTTCCTTTGCTGATTCGCACATTTTGATGTATTTCTCTGATGTATCCACTTAACCATCCTCAGAAATCATCACTCATGCAATATTTAAAAGGAATATCCGAGCTAACTGAAAGTATTTGATCTCAAATGGTTGTTATAGAGCCTATTCTAAAACTCAAATTGAGCCTCTGAATCCCAAATTTTAATACCAGTTGGGTTTCAGATTATGAAAATTGCCTTGAAATTCTTACTGAAATGAGAAACAAGATTGGTTTGGTATGAGCTCATTGCAAAAAAGGATGGGGAAAATAAATAGAATTGCTACTTAAAGTGACAAGCAAAAAAGTCATGTTTATTCTTTTCCTGCCTTCAATCATCCTTGATTCTTACTCTTAAGCTTCTCAAGCAGGCTTGATACTCTTTCCTTCGCATTCTCTGTCTCTTGCACATTTTTAGTGATGGTAATATCCAGAACATCGCCTTCCTTGCTGCATGCAGGCAACAAAAAGAGAGGGATGTCAATTTTTATTGACTCGTCATCCCTTATAAGCAGCACTGCATTACCTTCTTCTATGCGGTCAAGAGTAACTTTGAAATTTTCCATCTTCAGCTCTCCAGTTTTGAGATCAGCTTTCCACTATTGTCGTAGAGATATGCTGCGTCACCATCGTTGTTCCATACAGGGTTGTCTAATTGCCAGTAAAACTCAGTAGCTGAGTTTATGCCCTTTCCGGTAAATACAGTTACGGTAGATCCTGCATTCAGGGTGTAAGGCTGAAACGTATAGGTATGTTTATTGCCTTCATCTTCAATTTTCCAGCCGTTCAGGGAAACTGGAGAAGACCCTGTGTTCGATATCCGAACCCATTCATCTTGAAGATTCAGGTCGCTTACATAAACAGTCAATTTTGCAGAACCTGGAGTTTCCGACTCTTCAGTTGTTGAATCTGTAGAAGTGTAAGCTTCATTTCTACTGGAGATCGTTCCGGTTTTTTCAGTTGTTACGGTATAAGTAGACCCATCGGTTGTAACAGTAATTGTTCCATCCAAGTCTGTTCTGTAGACTTTTGAAGCTTTCTGTAATTTTTCAAGAATTTCAGCATGAGGATGTCCATAGTCGTTTCCTGCTCCAACTTCGATAACACTTACTTTAGGACTTACAGCTGAAATGAACGATGTTCCACTACCAGATCTGCTGGCGTGGTGTCCGACTTTTAATATGTCAGAATCTACATTATATCCAGCTTTCATGATGCGTTCCTCTGTTTCAAGGCCTGCATCACCCATGAGCAAGAATGAAGTGGTTCCGTAAGTCACCTTGAGGACTACTGAGTTTTCGTTCAAATCTTCAGAATATGTCTTTGCAGGATTTAAGACTTCAATATCAACAGCAGGATCAAAATCGATTTTTTGACCAGCTTGAGCTACTTGGAAGGGAATACTTTTCTGATCAATAGTGGTCAGCATATTCTCGTAAGTCTTAGAGGTATGAGGGTATCCACTGTCAACAAAATGCTCTACCTGGAAGTTGTTAAGAATCTCGTTCATCCCGCCGATATGATCAGAATGTGGATGGGTTGCAACTACATAGTCCAGTGTTGAAATTCCCTGGTCCTGCAAGTAAGCTGTGACAACTTTTCCCTGGTCACTTTCTCCTGAGTCAATTAACATGGATTTTCCATCAATCTCCAGGAGGATTGAATCTCCTTGACCAACGTCCAGGAAATGAATGGTAAGGTTCTGGCCTGATAGAGTAATGGTATCTTGAGTAGTTGTAGGAGTTGTTTGTTCCGAAGCTGTTTCAATAGGAGCTTCTTTTGGAGAAGTTTCTTTTTGATCTGTACATCCGGTTGCAATGAGTATTAGGGTCAGGCAGAAGATTACGGTAGTAAATTGCGAGGGTTTCATAAATATATTAATGCGTCAGATATATTAGAAACTTGCATTGAGCTCTCTTAAAACTTATTTTGTTCTTAAAAGCTACAAAGATGAAAATTAATACCAAAAAGAAATGCTTTAAGCTTATATTTTTAGAAATTCTTGTTTTCTTCATCAGATCTAAATAGACTTTATACAGCTGAGGTTTTGAGTTTGGATCTCAGTGGGCCCACTTTTACTATTGTGGCTATTTTCCTTATTTTCTGATTTCAAGAGCATATAGAGCTTTTTTCCAGCTGTCAAGTCTTACTTCAAGGTCAGATTTTCTTCGAGTTGTATAACTTCAAGTTCACAGTTAATCTCTTCATCCAAAGAAACCACATAACCAGGCTTATCACTTTTGGAAACTGAATGCCAGAACCCCCCTCAAAATCTCATAAAATTTTTTTAAATGTCGGATTCCTTGACGATTTCACCGAATAGACGAAAAATTTGAAAGAATAAGCTGGTCGTATTGTAAGCTTAGCAAAACCTACAGAAGTACCTGTTGTTTAACTGCAATAACTTTTAGATTATTTCGTGAGGTAATTACGTAGAAATTCATACGTTAGTACCTATGATGACTCGAATCCCTATACAAGTGTCAGATGAGAAAAATCTGATAAATTTAAATATAAATAAGTTTGGTTATTTTTAAAAAAATTATTCTTGTGGTGAGATAAAGATGAAAAAAGATTCAAATTTGAAAAAAGTCGGTAAAGCCTTCATGTACTTATTCCTGCTTAGCATACTGATATCTGTGTTTTCTGGAGACAATTCTGCTGAAAACAAAAATACTTACGTAGAAGCAACTACAATAAACGAAACTGAAGTATCAGTTTCCAAAGCTGGAAATACTTCTGCTGAAGTAGAAACTCCTGAAGCGACTCCTGAAGAGAAATCTACGAAACTTGAAGATGCTAAAGTTCAGGAAGATGATAATACTCCGAAGAAATCAGAAGACACTGATCTTTCTGATGAATATAAAGCTAGATTAGAAGAACAGAAAGAGGAAACTCCAGAAGTAGAGAGTACTCCAGAATCTGAGGAAACTCAAATATCCGGGACATCAATGCAGCTTTCTGAAAGTAAAAAAGAAGAATTAATTGGATACATTAAAGAATATTCCAGTTCGGATGAAGTAGAAGTCAGTTTTATTCCGTCCTCAAATCCATCGTCATCGTCAGACGGTTTAGTAATGGTTGACTATTACCTTGATGTCAGTCCCACTAAAAATGAGCTTGATTCTGATTTAGCCAACATAGTGATACTTTCTCAATCAGTGGCAAAAGAATCAGGAATAACAAACGCTGACGTATCAGTTGTCGCAACGTTGAAATATGGAACTCCATTGGGTGTAGGAAATTATTATTCGTCAACAGGAAAAACAGATATAGATACACATTCCCTTGGGAATTAATTCAAATTATTTTACTATTTTTTTCGTATTCTTTAATCTAATTTCTCATAGCCCATTTTAAAATTAGGATCTCAAATTAGCTCTAAAAAAATCCAAATCTAATTTGACAATCGTTTTTTATGAAGATTTCCCATGTGTATTCTCATCTCCAACCAGTTCTATGCTATCCTATTAGCAATCTAATCTAAGAAAATAGATACGTCCAAGGATAGTGAAAAAGGAGATAAGTTTTTAAATCAAAATTCTAATTTGAGAGCCTCAAAATTAAATTAATAATATTCTCTTTTGCATATCCGCTGCATTCAAAGTAACAACCCGGACAGTTTCCTTTGCTTGAGCATTATGATTAGATATTGAAGATGTTCTGCGCTAGGATCTTGTTTTCAGTCGGCTTTAATGGTTCTTATGCAGTCTTTGACGATGTTCATGATTCTGTTCTGTCCAGATATCCGGCAAGTCCATAATTATTAAACAGATCAGTATTAATTTCCTCGAAATAAGTACCATATCAGTTGTCATGTTCTTCAAAAAGGGCATTTGACGAACAAAAGCTAAATCAAAGTAGTGCTGTATAAAACGGTTAAATTATGACAATTTTTGTAATGAGAAATTAATGAGAAATATTTGTTTTTACAATGTCTGATATATTTGAATTAATTATAGTTCTTATTATTAATTATAGTTCTTATTATATCTTTCATATTTTGCATTGCAATTGAGACACTCAATTTTTAAACTACCTAAATATCCAGCATCTGGATCGTGTTCGAATGCAAAATGACTCTCTATAGGAGACACAGAATTATATTGCCATTCATTTCCACATGTCTTGCAAATAACTTGTTCAGATTCATCTAATTCATTTCTAGTGACCTGAAACTCATATTTAACAAAATTTCTACAGTAAATTTGAAAAACTGCTTTTCCTGGATTATCGTAATCAGTTTCTTGTCTCCTGTACTCAATATGTTGTCCAGGTTCTTTTTTATTGCGATTACTTGTACCATCTACACTTTCGCTGCTCGCCTCATATTTAGCTCCACACTTTGGGCACTGAATTTTGAACCTGTTTAGATACTTAGCTTCTGAATCATATTCAAATAAAAAAGAACTCTTTATTGGAAGCCCAGATTCATGTCGCCATACCTGGTTACAATTTTTACAATCAACATGTTTAAATTTACCGGATTCATATTTAACGATCTGAAATTCATATTTAATGAAGTGTTTATAGCAAGATTTACTGTAAGTTTCATCATATACGTCTACTATTTCATGCCGTGGCTCTTTTTTAATTTCTTTTCCTTTTTTATCTGCGGACTCCATTTTTAGTCCAGCTTTAATTCCAATCTTTGCTGAGATGTAAATTTCATCATGTTTATTACCATGCTTGTGACCACATGAATAATAACGGGTTTTGATGTACCCACCATTTGGAGACTCTTTTATATCTTCGAATTCTAAAGTTCCTTCACCACATTTAGTGCAAAAAATAGTTTCATCTGTCATTGAACCACTGATAAATGATATTAAATATTTTGTATTTAATTGTATTTAAATAAAATTTATTTTGTATACTTATCATAAATCGTTTATAGTAATAGTTCAATTTTGAATTATAGTCTTGAACGTAACTATTTACACTTAAAATCTCATCATGAACTAGTGCATCGGTTCCATACATCCTCAATAAAACACGGATAAACACAGATGAACACAGATGGTTTTCGATTCGTGTTTATCCATATCCATCTGTTATGCATCGATTCCAAAATAAGTCCCTTGTTTAGCGGGAAATTCGTTAATCAACATAGGACTTACGCACTTATGACGTAAAATAAAGTACAGTAACTGTCATAGTTAAAATTTAAATTTTATAAAGTTATGAGTTTACTCCTATTGATTTCGTACTTCAAGTGCGTAAGTCCTACAATAGACAAATCAAGAAACAAGGTTTTATGAACATACTTTGGAATCGCAGCAGTAGTTTTTATGGGAAACTCATTGATCATTGTTGATTTCGAATTCCAGTTTTATTTCCATAATTTGGAATCGATGCACTAGAAACACAATATTTCGGACTGGGAAATGGGCCAGTTCAATTTAAAGTGTAATTCTTTGCGTAAATTACTATAGTAAATTATTTTGAAACTTGTCTTTTAATTTTGATAATAAAAAGCCGGCGGAAATAAAAAATATAAGAGAGTAGAACTATAGAAAGATTAGTGATAAGTATGAAAACTAAAATTCTTTTTATCTCTCTACTTTTTTTTATATGTTTTTCTTCCGCAAATTGTTCAGGTGCAATTATCAATGTGGGCCCAGGAACTTCCTTTCACCCTACAGGCTCAGACGACCAGAATGTTATTAACGCTGCCATACAATCAGCGAATTCAGGTGACACTGTACAGCTTGCATCAACCACGTTTCACATAAGTTCACCCATAATCATGAAATCAGGGGTAACTCTTAACGGAAATGGAATTGGTGAGACAATAATCTATTGTGACAATCCTAGCTCTAATTTTGCAACTCAAAATATTATTGAATGTAAAGGTATTTCCGGTATTGAAATTTCAAATTTCTTAATTGACGGTGGTTGGGGATCTTTAAGTAAAATGCATGCAGCAAAAAACAAGTATAGGGAGTATGAAAAAGGAGTTCTTTTGTCTGGCTGTTCAAATGTAGTTATCCATGACTTAAAAATGCAATATAGTATGGGGGACTTTATTGTCTGTAAAAAAAATACCAGCAACGTCCAGGTTTATAATACGGTGTGCAAGCCTGGTCATGACAGTTTTGATGCATGGTCAGCCGGTGATGGAATTTCAATATTTAATAATTGCTGGGGCACTTTTATAAATTCTTGCATTAAAATTCATAATACGAAAAACGTTCAAATTTGCAAGAATACTTTCTACACTGATACCGGTTCTGGTAATGCTGGTGTAGAAGTAATGGGGGGTAATGTAACAGGCCTTAATATTTGTAATAATATGTTTTCAACACTTCAATTAAATACGATTTATCAAGACCCAGCTGATGGTGCCTGTTCAGGCAGAGGTACTGTTTCAAATAATATATTCTATAACAGTCCTGCATATGATGGAATTAATGGTATGAATATTAAACCAACTGGCAATATTGTAACCAACTCCTACTCATGCTCCAAGGGTACAAAAGATTGTGGGTATGTTGCAAACAATGGTACAAGAAATTTACCTGTTTACAATGGTTCTGTAGTACCTTCTGTTACTTTTCCGACTCATTGCAGTACAATTTCAACTGTTAACGGATATGTAAGTATAAGCTGGGCATATTTGAATGCAACCAGCTATTCTATCAATGTATATAACAGTACATCAAAATTCGATTCTTCTCACTTAATATACAGCCTTATCACTTCACAAACATCTGCAAATGTACCAATAAGCCACAATGGGCCGTTTGCTATAAAAATCGGTGCACATGATGATGTTCATAATTCATGGGTATACAACAACCCTGTAATTTTATTCACAGTAAGTGGTAAAAAATCAGCCACAGTTTGTTCTGGTGTATTTGGATATCTAACAGATGCAACTACAGGTCAACCTGTTCAAAGTGCTGTAATAACATTATCAAATAACACGTGGGATTGTACTCAAATTACTGATGTTGATGGGCTTTACCAATTCACTGTAAATAGTGGAAAAGGCACGTACTGTTTAACTGCTTCAGCAACAGGTTATCTTAACAGTCCTAAATTGCCAATAAATATGACAGATATAAACACGGAAATAAATTTGAAAATGGTTGAAGCACCTGATTATTGTGCACCACACTATGTACAGTTATATATTTCTAATAGTTCAAACGAGAGGGTTCCTGGGTGTGAAGTTCAGATTTATACGCCAAATAATGACCCAAGTAATGAAAAACCGAATTTTTGTGCCTGGACAAATAAGGAAGGGAGAGCAAGTTTCCATTTGACTAAAGGAGTCACATATAAAATTGTAACAATTACTTTAGATGGAAAAAAGTACACCAGCAAATTGACACCTAATCTGGATCAATATACTATTACAATACCTGCAGGTGATACATCTTCAACATCTTCAACACCTGCAAGTTCTACATCTTCAATACCTGCAATGAAGACTGTGATCAGTGCAAATTGCACATATAAACAGATAAACAATACAGCAGCTTATATTAATGCAAGCTATTATGATTCTTCATCACAGTCCAGTAACCTGATTTTTGTATTGGGCACCATGAGTGATGGAAAAACATTTGTACCCTGTGGAATCTCAGGTACTAATGACAAAGTAAGTAACCCTATAGGAGTAGTAACTGACTCTTTTGTAGTCACCAATTATCCTGGAAAAACGTACACTGTGATAATTACTGCGCAGTCTCAAACTTATGGTACTGTATGTGAAAGCGTTAATGTATCATTTCCAAGTAGTAATGTACCGGATGTAGGGTCTAATATGAGTTATTTCTGTGTTTTAATCTTAATTATTGCAGGATTCATATTGTCAAAAACTCGTAAGGCACATTAAAAGGCACATTAATTATCTGCGCCTCATTCTGGATTTTTCTTTTTGTGGAACCTTGTTCTGATGATTTGATTCCTCATTTAGTGAGAAAGAAAGGTCTAGCGCATTTGGCTCGTCAATTACAGTTTATACATCGCGTAGCCCTCAGCCTTCACACGGGGAGGACCAGAGTTCGAATCTCAGCGAGCCCACTTTTCTATTTTATAGGCTATGGCTTTAGGGCTACCCTGATAGGAACGCAAACCTTGTAGTTTTTTCCTTTGGATTCTTTGGAGGATTAGAATATAATCTGTATAATTAGAATATAATCTGTATAATTAGAATATAATCTGTATAGTAAAACATCCAAAGAGTACCTTTAATATAATATTATTTTAATTATATTATTAAGAATATACTATCGGTTGAACGCTCATATTGTCCTTATGCCTGTTTTCATCATCGCAGGAAAATATGATAATCAACTTTACACAATCTGCATCGCCACCAATACGGCAAAATAAGGGGAGCATGGACGTACGGCCTTTAAAGACCCTGAAATGGTTGCTCGGGAATATAGGCCCCGGATTCATTACCGGTGCGGCCGACGACGATCCCTCCGGTATCGCAACCTATTCGCAGACAGGTGCGATCTTCGGATACGGGCAGCTCTGGCTTGTCTGGTTCACCGCTCCATTCATGATTGTCATTCAGAGGATGTGTGGCAGAATCGGGATGGTCACGGGAAAGGGTCTTGAAGGCGTTATCTTAGAGCATTACTCGAGGCGGGTGCTGTATGTAACTGTCTTGCTGCTCGTAATCGCGAACACTATTAACATCGGCGCGGATCTCGTGGCTATGGCCTCCTCAGCGCAAATGCTGATTGGGCTGCCATTTCTTTTCTGGTTGATCCTCATTACGGGATCTATTATCATCCTTGAGGTCTTCGTCCCTTACAGAACTTACTCGAAGATACTTAAGTATCTGGCATTAACCCTCTTTTCTTATGTCTTGGCAGCTCTTGTCGTCAGATTGGATTGGGGGATGGTTTTTCACGCCACATTAGTTCCGCATCTCGAGCTATCGGCTGACTATCTGCTCAATATCGTCGCGGTTCTGGGCACGACAATTTCTCCGTACCTGTTCTTCTGGCAGGCATCGCAGGAGGTCGAGGAGAAAAAAGTGAACGGCCAGATCTCCGACACGAACATAGGAAAACCCTGTGTAACTCGGCGAGGCGTTGTCGAGATGGATTGGGACACGGTCGGCGGTATGTTCTTCTCCCAGATCATTATGTTCTTCATTATTGTCACCACGGCCGCCACCCTGCATGCTAGCGGGATCACCACAATCCAGACCGCATCACAGGCAGCCGAAGCACTGAGGCCACTAGCTGGCGACCTCGCCTATTTGCTCTTCGCGGCAGGGATTATTGGCACGGGGCTTCTTGCGGTTCCGGTACTGGCCGGAGCATCGGCATATGCCGTCGCTGAGACAGCCGGGATAATGGAGGGACTCGGCAAAAAGCCCAGAAGAGCCCCTGGGTTCTATGCATTAATTGCAACATCTACACTGATCGGCATGTCTCTTAACTGGTTCGGGATCGACCCGATAACAGCCCTCTATTACACGGCCGCGCTGAACGGCTTGATTGCTCCGCCACTGATGGCACTGGTAATAATGATCGCAAACAGGAAAGATATCATGGGCCAGTTCGTCAACTCGAGATCAAGTAATTTCCTGGGATGGATGATCGTGTTAATCATGACCCTTGCCGGGGCGGCTCTCATCATTAATTTAGCAACAGGGCAGTGACTTTTTCACGAATCTTCCTGAGATTCGGGGTTGGCATTCTATCAGAACATCGCCCTTTTATTTAGGGCAGGCTCATCTTCAATGTCAATCAGCTGATTCGCAGATTGAGCAGCCACTCTTACGATGCAGCTTTAAATCTACTCCTAGTTCTATTATTTCTTTTGTTCAATATATCGAGATTTTGCTTCCTGGAGTATGGTGATGGCCGTTTCGAAGCCTTTCCAGCCAAAAACATTCACATGTTTTCCCTCTAAAGTCTTATACGTTTGGAAGAAGTGAGTAATTTCTCTGAATAGATGAGGCGGAACCTGGTCAACTGCAACTATATAATTCCAGAGTGGGTCACTCTTTGGAACACAGAGGATTTTCTGATCTCTTCCTTTATCGTCTTCCATATCAAATAATGCGACAATATGCACATCTATCATACATCCCGGAAATGTAGGTTCCCATGTTAAAACCATGGCATCCAAAGGATCACCATCAAGAGCTAGAGTGTCAGGGAAAAAACCATAATCACAGGGATATACCATTGAAGAATAAAGCATTCTGTCGAATTTAATCACTTTCTTTTCTTTATCATATTCATACTTGTTCCGGCTTCCTTTCGGAATCTCGATAAGTACACTTTCAGTCTGTCGTTCCGTCATACCATCACTTCCTGCTTATTTTTGTTTATTAATAAACCTCTTGTAGTGCTTGCAACTATTTATGCACTCATAGATTATGAGTCCTGACAGGGTTATAATATTAAAACATGACTCATGTGCTTAGTTTTCTTGATATGGAAATGAGAGACTGATAAAATAAGTTTGAGGTATTCTTCTATCCTTCTGCTTAATTTTAAGAAAATAAAATCTAAATTTGTCAAAATTGCAAAATGATAGTAATTTTAATGGATAAAACAGAATTGCTCAAAAAATAAGGCAAGGTACGTCACAAATCTTACCTTTATTATAAATATAGGTAAGAAAGCTTTAGATAAAATGAGTCTTCTGTACTCCTTTTAATATGTTACTCTCTTACCTTAGACTTAGCCTTCTATATTTGTTTTTAGCTTAGTATTTTACTTCTTTTTAACTGTGATAACTTCTTTTTAACTGTAATATACTCACGTAGTTTTACAGTTACTTTTTATACCCTTTAGTTTTCCATAAAGTTGGATTATTGATGTTTTTATCGGTAAATCACGCTTTCAAGGCTGCTCTTCCTGGGCAGAAGATTCCGAAGAAGCAACAACCGAGGTATTCGACGGTATAAGAGGCAGATAATCAACATAATTATCACAACCTTCTAACTTATAAGGTTCATCTGCGAAACCGTCTCCGTTATTATCGCAATGGGTCTGTGAGAAACCGTCGCCTGAGGGTGTTGCCCAGCAGTTACCACCCAAACAAGGGCCCCCTACAACATTTTCTCCAACTGTTTCCGTAGTGTTGCAGACATTTCCAGTTATATCGGAGGCGTTTACGTTTACTGTATTGTTAAAATGATTATTAGTAATGACACATGGAGCATCAATAAGATATAGTCCATTGTCACAGCTTGTAATCTTATTCCCACTAACATTCAGAGCTCCAAACATGAGATCAAAGGCATATATTCCTGTTTCGCAGTTGGAAATCTCATTGTTGAGAATAGATTCACCTCCGCTATACATATAAAAGCCAATATCTGCACCAATACTAAAATTAGATATTGTATTATTTTCAACTTTGCAGTTAAAAGAGCCGTTTGTATCTTCATTACGGCTAAATGAAAAACAGGTACCTGAGGATTTCCCTGGCCCTCTTATATTAAAGTTTTTTATTGTAACATTACTTTCGTAAATATTAAATGCATTGTTTTCAGCTTCAATTATTGCTTTACATGGACTGCTTGACATTATAGTTAAATTTGCAGTTGAAATATCTATGTCTCCATCATACGTTCCTGGGTTTACAATTATCGTATCCCCACGATGCGAGTTATCTACTGCCGTTTGAATTGAGTCTCCAGGCTCAACATACATAGTTCCAGCAGAAGCACTGCCAGTGATAGCTTGAAGTGAAATCAATACTGCTAATACCACCAACATAACTTTTTTTATTTTCAGCAAGATAAAAGCCCCGATAAAGTTCCTTTTTTATAAAGCTCCTTGGTATCAAGGAAATTACTTGATTAAGTCGCTTTAATTAACAACCGTCAAGAACTTACTTTATCATCAAGACTAATTGATTCTCAAATAAGAACTATCAAGAGTTAATTATTATCAAGTAATTAATAACCAAAAGCTTCTTCAAAAGCTCCTTTTTTAAACTATATTAAGTTCTTATCAAAGCCTCAACATTTATATATGAAGATAAATGTTTGAAGCTTTTCAAATTATATGATATCCAGAGCCTATAAGATTCTAATTTATATATAATTTTACCTATCTATCTAAATACAATACCATTATGTTTTCTAAGGCCTCAAACGCTCATTTAGTCACAAACGTTCTTATTTTATATCTTTGGCCTTTGGATCTCAACAATCTTTTAGCTCGTTTCTTTCAACCCTTAAATCTAAACTATTCTTTCAGTTGTCTAATCCTTTCGTTTAATTTCAGAAAATTCCGGGAGCAAGAGAACCAGAAGACTGTCAAAAAAATACCAGGACTGTAAGATAAATATTTATAGTCAGTGAAAGTAGCTTATATCTATATAAAAACGTAAAAAATTTCATAGTGGGGGAAAAACATGAAAATTAGAGTTGTTAGCTCAAGAGAAGAAATATTTACATTAAATCCTAATGAACGCATTGTTCACCTAGCTTTCAGGCCTTCGAACAAGGATGTTTTTGGATTAGTTGAAACATGCCCGAAGATCGATGTAATCCAGTTACCGAAATCCTATATGGGCACAATCTCAAAATCCATAGAAATGTTCCTTGAAATGCAAAAAATCCATCTTATCGAAGGCGATGTCTGGGGTCACAGGAAGGACATTAACGAATATTACACTGTTCCATCCTCAGTTATTGAGAGAATAAAAGAAATGAAACTCGAAGGCAAATCCAATGAAGATATTGAAGCAAAGATTTCAAGAGAGAGCAAAATCAATCCTGAAATGGTTGCTTATATCATGAATAAGGAAGCTCCTGCCTGAGTTAGTACAGATAATATGCCTTTAAACTCTTCACTGGAGATTTGACCGTACTCAAAAACAATCTGAAAGGTATAAGGCCTTTCAAGAACTTACGTTTACTCTCTGATCTCCAATTTAAGTTTTCCATTTACAGAAGCCCTGTAAAGTTCTCTGATTAAAATTTAGTCTGTATTCTTCCCACTTTAGGGAATCTTACAGGGGCATTCACCTTTTTATCACTTCAACGTTTCATCTTTTTGTTGAAATTTTCAATGAGTCTTTAAATCTTTGACTTTTCTATCTGTTCAAAAAGTAAGCTTTTGAATCTTGATTCCCTGACTATGGAATCCGTATCTGTCAAGTGTGACAATTCTCAGGAAATCTTCTTTTTCAGAACACAAATTGAATGTTCTACCGTTTTCGATGGGAAGATTTTCAGGATTTCTATGGCCATGAACTTGGTAAGTATTCTCATTTGTGTTTTTGTTAAAATTTGCAGCAACCATATATGCATCCTCGGGCTCGCCTACACCGTTAATCATTTGCTCGGCCCCGACAAAAATCAGATTTTCAGGAAGGCTGCTCAGGCCTCCGTGAGTTACGAGCACATACCTGTTACCAAATTTATAATAAATACATGGCTTTAATTTCTTATATAAATTGAGAACACAATTTTTTGTAATGCCTGCCTGCTCTATTTCTGGCAAATAATACCGAGTATCTGCAAACTCGGAGATCTGGGTTTGTTTTTCGCCTTCTTCCAGCCTGCAAAAATTTCTTTCATGGTCTCCTTCGAGCAGGATCACATTTTCCCTGCACATAATGGAGAGTAAAAACTTAATAATCTCAGGATTTCCAATATTTTCAGTCCTTTCAACTTCTCTGCCTGTATAATCTCCCAGGAAGATATATAGGTCATTGTCGTTCAGCCCGCATGCAAAATATTGCATAAGAGCCGTATAATTTCCAGCTATATCTCCGATGTGATGAATTTTTCTGTAGTGGGAAAAGTCAGCAGGTTTGTATCGAAGTTTTTCATAAAATTTTTGTGGCTTTATTACCGTAACAAATGACGGCACTTTTTGCCTGTTTATTATGGAGTACAATTCGTCAATTACAGTTTCAGGCACAATCTCGTATTCAGGCCTTTTTCTGTTTCTCTCCTTTGCAATCTCAAGGGGAATATCGGAAAAATCAATACAGATAGCCGTATACCTGTAAGTTCTGACAAGCTTCCTGTACTTCGCAATATCTGCATTTCCGGCATTTGTCGCGTCGATAACTGTGAAATCCCCATCTTCCATACGGCATTTTATTATAGAATTATATGAGCCCCCACACACGCCGATTGATTTCTTGAGAGATTGCAGGTCTTCCGGTAACAGAGAGTACAGGCGGCTTGAGGAGCAGCCTGACACTATCTGAAGAAATGGTGTAAGGCTCAAGGTTATTTTCCCTGACAAAAGTTGATTTGCCAGAGCCAGGTATTCCTCTCAAAAATACCAGATACCTCATATCATACCTCGATACCAAATATATATCTCAAAGTACCTATAGTAAATATTTTCAGGTTTTCAGTTTTGACTCTTGATTAATTGCCACTCCTTATTCCTGGTTAATTCATGATTCTTGAATTTGATTTTTGATCTTCCGGTTTTAGTTCCTGTTTTGATTTCTGCCTGCAACTAATGGTACCTGAGTTAATATTACTATTAATTTTTATAATATTTAATTGGATAATTTTATGGAATCTATTCTCAAACAGATACAGGGAAATAGGGAAATAAAGGGAAAACCAGGGGAGAATCGTGGATAGGGGTTAAGAATTCAAGCTAACTCCCGGAGTCTGCTGCTTAACGGACATGGCTGTAAGAAAGACTCAGGGACGCGGGTCTCCTCCTTATTTTTATGGTGAAATATATGACAAACCACAAGGAAACCGATTATATCCTGCCTGGAAGGGCAGAATCTTACTGGATGGCAACTACACCTGAATCCAGCTATCCTCCTCTTTCCGGAGACATTCGCGTGGATGTGGCAATTTTAGGGGGCGGGATGGTAGGAATTACAACAGCCTATCTTTTAAAGGAAGCAGGGGTACCGTCGGTAGCCGTTATTGAAGCGGATCGAATTATTACAGGGGTAACAGGTCGTACTACCGCGAAAGTTACCTCCCAGCACAGCCTGATCTATGATCGCCTGATTTCAAAATTCGGAAAACATCAGGCGCAGCAGTACGCAGAATCCAATCAGGCAGCTCTAGAAAAGATAGCTTCTATCGTAAGTTCAAAAGACATAGCCTGTGACTTTGTCCGTAAGCCAGCTTACGTTTATGCCGGCACTGAAGACTCGGTTGAAATTATCCAAAAAGAGGTCGATGCAGCTCAAAGCCTTGGGCTTCCGGCTTCGTTTAAAGCTGACCTGCCGCTGCCTTTTGATACCTACGGTGCAGTCCGTTTCAGCAATCAGGCGCAGTTTCATCCCAGAAAATATCTCTGTGCCCTTGCAAGGGAGATCGAGGGAGATGGATGCCATATTTTTGAAAAAACAAGGGCATTGAAGCTTGAAGGGGATGGACCTATAACTATAACGACAGATAAGGGAATTATTAAAGCACAAAAAGTTATCCAGGCAACCCATTTCCCAATTCACGATAAACCAGGAATGTTGTTCCAGCGCCTTTATCAGTCTCGTTCATATGTGCTTGGAGTTCGTATCGAAGAGTCTTTTCCCCAGGGAATGTTCATTAATGCCGAGAAACCTGTCAGATCCCTGCGTTCCCAGCCTGTCGAGGAAGGTGAACTCGTACTTGTATCAGGAGAAGGACACAGGACCGGAGAGGGGAACGAAATTGACCATTATAAAAATCTTGAGAAATGGGTTCGGTCAGTCTACTCGGTCAATTCCATCGATTACCATTGGTCGACCCAGGATGTCATGACTGTTGACCACGTTCCCTATATTGGCCTATTAACCTCAGACAACGAAAACCTGTTTATTGCAACAGGATTCAGGAAATGGGGAATGACCACAGGCACGGTTGCAGCGATGATTCTTACAGATATGATTCTTGGACAGTCTAACCCCTGGGGAGAAGTCTATAACCCTTCACGATTCAAGCCTCTTGAATCGGCTAAAACCTTCTTTTCGCAGGCGGCTGAAGCAACTAAAGGTCTTGTGGGAGATCGAGTCATCCCTGTTCACGAAAAAGCTTCGCAAATTTCACCTGGAGAAGGTGCAATTGTCAAAATCGAAGGCGAAAAAGTTGCAGCATACAGAGACAAAGCGGGGGTGCTCCACACGCTTGACCCTTCCTGCAGGCACATGGGATGTATCGTTTCTTGGAATAATGCAGAAAAGACTTGGGACTGTCCGTGTCATGGTTCTCGTTATAATGCAAAGGGAGAAGTAATTAAGAGTCCTGCAGTTTATGGGCTTTTTGAGAAGAAGGTAAAGGGTCAAAAATAACGGTGGAGAGGTTAGGACAAGAAAGGAAGAAAATCCCACGACTCAGATCAAATATGTGTAAAGAATGATATCGACAATATATCCAGTTCATTGTACAGTTATGAGTTATAAGGAACAATAACCTTACGACAAAGAAAGTAAATTCTTTATTTTTCTTTTCGTATATATTGTATATCAGCTTTAAAAAATTTCATGCCAAAGTACTTTTTGATTTAAAAGAATTTTTTGTATAATTAATTTAAAATAATTTATGCTCTTTGTATATATTGGAGTTGGAAAATGAGGTTTGGTACCACCAAAATTAACAGAAGAATTCCCTAAAAGAGTCGCCTGGAGGTTAGTGCTCTTCCTTTGAACCAGTTGCTTGTAAAAGCAATAACATTCGAAGGGCTGTAACAGAAGATACAGCAAATGGATGTAATGCCTCCGGGCTTATTCTGATGATTTTTCACACTGTCCTTTTTATTACATTGGAAGGGCGAAGGATCACGAATACCCTGTCCTTTAGCCCTGCCCTTTAGGTCGGGAATGAAGTGAACTCTCGCCTCCTTTTGGTTTCTTTTAAACCTAGTTTCTTTTAAACCTATGTACCGTTGCTTCTTTGTAAAGTGAAGTTTCTTAGTTTCACGGTTACAGACACTAGTAATGCAACTCTGCATTAGGAGAATCTTGTAAATGGATACTTAATTATTCCCCATAAACCGGGCGGGCGGCCCGAAGCATACCTCCTCCTTTAGGGTGGACCGCACGCAATTTGATTTGGGAGAGCCCTATTAACACTTATTAAAGCTTATTGAATTATTCTTCTCGTTTTTCTGATAATCCACGTACTTAGATCCAACGAATAGGTAGGTAAAGTATCAATATTATCCAAGTTATCAATAAGGATATAAATTATAGTCAAAGAAGTTATTTATGTAGATTATTAACTTTTTTCATATAATTAAACATGGAGTGTAGCTGAAATCTTTTTCTGAAATTTGAGCTCTTTCAATTCACACATTAGTTCCTTCAAAATCCTGCATTCTTATCTCTCAATAATATGTGGCAACAAAAATAATCACAAACAGTCCAAATTTACTTAACAAAGTGCCAAAAATATTTTATAATAGGATCACTTAACCAGAAGTGTCAACTCAGGAATTCAACAATAATGAATGAAATCTTTTAAAAAAAGAGAGTTGATCTGGCTAAAGGCCGTAATTAATAGAAAGTATTGACCAGAAGGATGTTATCCTTTGGTCAGTAATAAGTTTTGATTTGTAGAAGCCAAAACTTCTAGTTTCCGAACACCTCCAGTGACTAATCCCTATAGTGATTGGAGAGTGGAGACTCTATGTGTAACGTGTCCACCCATTAAATTGCAGAGAACCGATTGGACAGGTTCGAAAAATATTACACAGATGTAATAGGAATCTTAAAACCCGTATAGTACCTACCTGATCAGGGAGTTCTGTTGAAGAATTCTAAAATCCCTACCTGATTAGATTAGTTCGGAAAAGTAAGTATTATGAGTACGTAATATGGAATTTTGAGAAATATTTGGGAAAAAGTACCTTTACTGTATATGTTTTGATTTCACTTAAATCCCTATAAAAATCCAACCCAAAGATGATACAATGCTAAAACAAGAATTAGGATCCCTATTCCTAGTGGAAACCTTATTTAACAACCGTATCAGCTTTGGGAAAAACATACAACTTCCCCAATATTTTGAATTTACTCAAATTCTAAAAACCCAACCCAAAGGTGATACGATGCTAAAAAGACAACTAGGAACCCTACTCCTGGTGACATGCCTTATTTTAACAACCGTGCCGGCTGCGTTAAGTTCCTCCGTTAACAAGACTACAGCAACTGGTCATGTCACTCAAAAGAATGCCGAAGCAAAAAGTGCAATATTTACAAATAATGAAGCATCGACAAACGACATGACATTGGCGAATGAACCTTTGAAAGGTGTCTGGAATAATTGTGATTTTTCAAAGCCCTATGGAGACTGGTCTGAATCCGCCCAGGAATTTGGAGGTGAAAATGGTGTGGTTGACCTGGTAGTTACTCAAGCGCATGCAAATAAACTCGCATATTTGCCATTTCCTTTTGAAAATAAAGGATACATCTACAGCGATGGTCAGACTGATAAAGTGGAGCCTTACCTCGATAGATTCGACGAAGAAGGCTTGAAAGTTATTCTTTCAATTCAGCCTAATGGGGCTGACGTAGCTGATTTGATCGATATTGTACTTTCAAGGTATAGCCATCATAAAAGTGTCATAGGCGTAAATATTGATATGGAGTGGAAATTAACAGGAAACTCTAATCATGCAAGCAACAAGGAACGTGATCTCTGGTTGACCAAGATTCAAGGTTATAATCCTGAGTATAAACTTTTCCTGACCAATTTTGAAGATTATACTTATTTCCCTGATGACACAAAAGATCTTGTTATCCTGTACGATGGTGAGGGTAATCAGAATGAAATCCTGAAAGAATACAAAGATCTTGCGAGCCATTACACCTCGGTCGGAATATATACAGGATATTCCTCAAACACTCCACGAACAGCATCTCACGAAAATATTATAGATGCAGCCCCAAATACGAAGTATATTCTGCACGCAATAGATGACTGATGAGGTGGATCGAAGTATACTCTTGTGAGAATCCGATTTACCTCTCATTTTTCCTTTGCGGAATATCTCCCGCTAATTTTTATTAATATTGTTTTTCTACTATCTTTTAATATTGTTTTGGCTTCTACTATCTTATTCCACCAATAAACAAGAGTCTTTCTAGGATGAAATCACCAACAGATTTCCGTATAATCGCTCCTTTTATTGCTCTAAGAAACTATTTTTCAGAACAATTTTTCAGAACAAATACTTCAAAACCTATTTATTTTATATTTTTGATTAATATAAAGAGAAATATATTCAACTTCGTTTGTTTTGCTTGATTATATAACTCAGTCAAGTATTGGGCTTTTCTTAAGGGGATCAGGGGTGAGCACGAAACAGCTTGCAGATTTTAAAATCTCAAGAAAATTACCTGGTAAGTCAACCCAATGTCAGGTTTACTCAAAAGGAGGTATGGATGAGCGAGAAAAAGTTCCCTGATTTATTTAACAAATTAATTTTTAAAAAAAGAATACCACTTGTCTCATTATTTTTGGCTATATTGATTACCCTTCTTATTGGAGTATTCCTTTGTACAGAAGTTGATCACTTAAACGATGCTACATTCGGAAAAATAACTATTTTGGATGAGCCGGAACTTCTCAATACACTGAGAGACGCACAGAATAAGGGAGTTATTATGGGAATTCACGGATGGGAACATGAAAACTATTCCATTCTTACGCCTTCTCAGGCAAAAGAAGATGTTCAGAAAGGGAAGTTGGTCTTTGAAAAAGCCGGACTTATTCCTAGAGTATTCATCTCCCCTTTTGAAATCTACGGAGTACCGACAGACCCATCTGTGAGACAGGCAATAGAAAGCACTCAAATTGCAACAAGCCTGCCACCCATGAAAACAAATGGAACTTACATATATGAATATACATGGAATTGGCGTACAATGCAAAGCTTTGATGATCCTAGATTCCAGGTGGCATCTGTAAAAATCAAGGAAGATCATCCTCAGACTATTGTTCTCCATGCAATGGATTGGAATCCATATGTGAATCAGTTTCTTATTAACTACCTGTCATCTACAAACGATACAAACATAACAGTCAGAATGGATGATGTCGAGGTGAACACCCCAAAAGGAGTAATCAACGGCATAACTCAGATGACACAATATAAATCTGTGGGAAGGGTTGTACTTGCAGTTATTCCTGTGGGAACATGGAAAGGTAGCGATCCTGTTATCGAAAATATTGAAGTCAACAAAATTATTGGAATATACTTCTGGTTCTTTATCATAACTTCATTGTTACCACTTTCATTTTTTGTCATATGGAAGTCATTATCCGGATGGAGCATAAAAAGGAATCAAAACCGCTATCGATCTGCGAATATTCAGAATCCTGAATATCATGGACTTGTTTCCATCGTCGTCCCAGCATATAACGAGGAAAAAACGATAGGTTCATGTCTTGAGTCTATTCTTAATCAGGATTATAAAGGTAAAATGGAAGTAATAGTTGTAAATGATGGTTCCACTGATCGGACTGCAGAGATCGTTTTAAAATATCCTGTAAAATTTATCAATCTTAAGGCAAACATAGGAAAGGCAAATGCTCTCAATCGAGCAATTAAGGATACAAAAGGAGATATTCTGATTTTTACGGACTCAGACTCTTACATGTCAGCCAATGCAGTAAGTTCGTTAGTAGAATGTCTCATAGCCAATAATGACGCACAGATGATAGCAGGAAATGTTTTTATCCATAATAGTCAGGGAAAAAAGCGAATTATAAAGTACTTCCAGATGATTGAATATCTTATAGAACAGGAGATAACCCGTTACCTTCAGGGTTTGAGCGGCAGTATTCTTGTTTGTCCTGGCCCGCTCACTGCTGTCAAGCGCGAGGTATGTGAATCTGTTCACTTCAGTGACGAGACAATTGTTGAGGATGCAGATTTTACGATAAAAGCCCTTAAAAAATCCATGAAAATTATTCAAGAACCAAAAGCCAAAGTTTACACGAATGCACCTGAAACGTTTCGAGCATGGTATAAGCAAAGGAAACGGTGGTGGTATGGTAATCTTCAGGTATGGCGGCTTCATAGACACTGGGCAATGAGGAACGCATGGATGGTACTCAATTACTTGGGTTATATAATTGGAATTTGTTCCATTATTCTGATCATGTTCCTACCCTATTTGCTTCTTCAGTACGATAATCTCTTGCTGATATCTCTGCGTGGGCTCTCATACTCTATCTTTCCTGTACTGCTATTCATCGTATTCACTGCTTCACTTTTTTCCAGAGATAAAAAACTACTGCCAATGCTGATTCCTTATGTGTTGGTTTATTCAACAATTAAAGTTGTAATGATCAGTTACCTTTACCTGTGCTATCTAACAGGGAGAGGGTTGAAAATACAATTTGGTCCACGGACTATTGAGGTGAGATAATTAAGAGAGATATCAGGATATACATTTTATTGGGCTCGATACTCTTAATTTTTCTCATAATTCTGTTTTATTTAGCGTCAGTTACTCCTCCACGACCAGAATGTTTTCAGGGAGTCTGGAATAATTGCAATTTTTCGAAGCCTGCTGAAGACTGGTCTGAAGCTGCGAGAAAGTTTGGAGGTGAATCTGCAGTAGTTGATCTGGTCGTTGCTCAGGCACATGAAAATAAACTCACATATGTGCCTTTTCCTTTTGAAAAAAATGGAAAGATTTACAGTTACAATCAGACTGACAAAGTTGAGCCTTATCTGGATAGGTTCGATAGAGATGGACTGAAGGTGATTCTTTCAATTCAACCTAATGAGGCTGATGTAGCTGATTTAATCGATATTGTACTCTCAAGATATGGTCATCATAAAAGTGTCATAGGCGTAAATATTGATATGGAGTGGAAATTAACAGGAAACCCTAATCATGCCAGCAACGAGGAACGTGATCTCTGGTTAACACAGATTCAAAGCTATAACCCTAAATTTAAACTCTTCCTGACCAGTTTTGAAGACTATACCTATTTCCCTGATGATAAAAAAGATCTTGTTATTCTATATGATGGCGAGAGAGCTACTCAAGATAAACTCATGGCAAAATATGGAGAACTTGCTGGTCGCTATACATCGGTAGGAATATACACTGGTTATCCTTCAAATACTCCGCCAACCGCGTCTTATGAACGTATTGTAGATGCAGCTCCAAATACAAAGTACATCTTTCATGTAACACATTTTCAATAAGGTAAAACGCTCGGGTTTTTTAAACTGATGAATCACGAGAAAGCTTTCATTTCATAGATTATAATTTCATTTTCTATAAATTGTAAAAAAATAAAACTATTTGTTGAAAACTAATTTAGAACTAATTTTGTTGAATATAATGCTTAACAGTCTGTATTTGCTTATTATTTCTCTTCCATAAGATATTTTTTAAACCACTCTCCAGCCAGATTTGCTACTTCTTCTAGCGTGCCCGGTTCTTCAAAAAGATGGGTTGCTCCGGGAACAATCTTAAGTTCTTTCTGTTCTGCCTTCAATCTGTCTAATGCCCATTGATTCATTTCTATTACTTGATAATCTTCTCCACCTACAATAAGCAGTGTTGGTGCCTTTATATCCGGCAGGGCTTTTTCAGCCAGATCGGGCCTTCCTCCTCTGGAAACAACCGCCTTTATAACATTCGCATGTTCTTTTGCAGCTATGAGTGCGGCTGCAGCTCCTGTGCTGGCACCAAAGTAACCGATACTGAGTTTTTTAGTATCAGGATTGCTTAATAGCCAGTTTGTTACGTCAACAAGCCGCTTTGCAAGCAGGTCAATATCAAATCTGAGGTGGGCCGTTACCATGTCAATTCTCTCTTCCTCTGCTGTCAAGAGATCGAATAAGAGTGTTCCTAGGCCTTCTTTTTGAAGTTCTTGTGCAACATATCGATTCCGAGAGCTGAAACGGCTACTCCCACTGCCGTGTGCAAAAACAACAATTCCTTTTGCTCCTTCAGGAATTGTGAGGTTTCCTTCAAGTGTAATAGAATTAATTGGAATCTGGATTTCACTACTGCTTTTACCTTTACTTGATAATTGTCTCATGCTAACCCCCCAAAGGTTTTCCTATTCATTGTAGGACTAAATGTGAAAATATTAAACTGATTTATTATCTTGCTGGAAGAGCTCTTGCCTTATTAAGAAGGTCGCAGACTTCTTCGTCAGTGGTTTGACTGAAATTTCCGTACCAGGCTCCAACCCCATAAAAAGGTTCAGGTGTTGCCACACATATTACTTCGTCTACTTCCCTTCTGAAAAGCTCACAGGTATCAGGTGCACCAGTGGGCACTGCAACCACTATTTTCTCCGGATTCTTAATCTTAAGGGCAGCTGCAGCTGCACGCATTGTCGCACCTGTGGCAAGCCCGTCATCTATTAAAATCACAGTTGAACCGCTGATTTCAGGCTTAGGTCTATCTCCACGGTAAGCTCGTTCCCTGCGTTCAAGCTCCCTGAGCTCATTCTCAGCTACCATATTAATTACCCGTTCAGGTATCTGAAAAGATCTGACAACATCTTCATTTAGCACACGGATATTGTCAGAAGAAATAGCTCCCATTGCCAGTTCTTCATTTCCTGGCACTCCCAGTTTCCGTACTATAAACACATCCATTTTTACATTTAGTTCCTTTGCAACTTCAAATGCCACCGGAACCCCACCACGCGGGAGCGCAAGTATCAATACATCTGAACGGTTCGCATATTTCGAAAGCTCTTTTGCCAGCCTTTTTCCGGCATCCACTCGATCTTTATAAAGTGCCATTTGTCCTCTCGACCCCCATCGAACTGGATTTATTGAACAATAATCAGTATCAATTTATAATATCTATGTTTAAACCCTTAAACATATATGGTATAAAAATTTAAGTTTAATATAACATGCAATTTTTCTTTCTCAAAATAGATCCTCGAAATAAGGAATAATTTGAAAACGTTTATTTTATTTTTCTAGCTATTTACCCGTTACGTAGTAGAAAATGGTACCTAAGTTAAATTTCATTTACATCTTAAATTCAATCTTGTTTCATGTGTAGTTTAACATAATCTTTATACGAATCCAATATTCTTTAAGATATTACAAGAACTGACTTTTAACTGGGGGGCATGTGCTGAAAGTCGTGAAGAAGAGAGCATTAGTCGAGCCATATGAGGTCATACTCTGGGCAGCTATAATTAGTATCCTTTATTTAGTCAGTCTCAGTAACTACCTTCTTTTTCACACCCTGGTCGAACTTTTCAGTGTATATGTCGCGTATGTAATATTCCTTATAGTTTGGAAATCAAAAGCTGGCCTTGAAAATAGATACCTTGTATTTTTGGGGATTGCCTATTTTTTTATCGGGACTCTGGATCTTCTATATACACTTTCTTATCACGGGATGGGTGTATTTCCTAGAATTGATTTAAATATGAATATGCAGTTCTGGGTCGCTGCAAGATACATGGAAAGCTTTTCTTTCCTGTTAGCTCCGCTGCTTTTAATAGATTACAGTACAGCCAATAGGGAATCAAATAGTAAATTCACAGAGGGAACTCGGTTCGCCTGGAAAGTCTTTATTGGGTATGCAGGAATTACTATAATTTTTCTGCTCTCTATTTTTGTTTTCAGGAATTTTCCTGATTGCTATATTGAAGGCCCAGGGTTCACTCCTTTTAAAATTATGAGCGAGTATTTGATTTGTTTTATTCTTCTGTGCTCGCTAATTGCACTGTATACTAAAAAAGATCAATTTGAAATTCACGTATTCAGATTACTTGCGATATCTATAATCCTTACAATTCTGGGAGAGCTGAGCTTAAACTCTTATTCGAATCTGTGGTTTTTAGATGTTGTAGGACACTATTTCAAAGTGATATCATTTTACCTGATCTACAAGGCAATAGTTGAGACTGGATTTGAAGATCCTTTCAGCCTTCTTTTAAGGGAACTTAAACAGAGTGAGGAGGCTTTGAGACAGGAGACAATTTTTCTTCAGGATGACCAGGGTCATATTTACAGAATGCTTGGCGTAAAAGTGGATGAATTGGAAAGTGAGCCCATAGCTGATAATCTGGAAATTTATGGAAAAGGTTACCGTCCATTCTTGCAGAATATTGAAGGTACTATAAATTTTCTGCTTGATGAGAACTTCGTACCTGTATTAATGGACGGAGCTGTAGAACAAATCACAGGTTACACTAAAGAAGACTTTCTTTCTGGGAATATAACTTGGACTGGAATTGTCATGCCCATAGATCAGTCTTTATTTCTCAAGAATATGAGAAAAGTGATGTTTGATCTGGACATTTCTTCAGAACTTGAATATAGGATACGGAGAAAAGATGGAGAAATAAAATGGGTTCGGGAAATTCTTCAAAAAACTCCGAAACGATCCGGAAAACCAAAAAGAGTACAGGGTTTTGTTCGTGACATTACCAAACGTAAACTTGCAGAAGAAACTCTGTTAAAAATGCAGGAAACTCGTATAAAAGAAATTCATCATAGAATCAAAAATAACCTGCAAGTAATCTCTTCACTGCTCAGTCTTGAAGCTGAGAAATTTACTGATGAAAAAACGCTTGAGGCTTTCAGGGAAAGCCAGAATAGGGTCATTTCTATGGCTCTAATTCATGAAGAACTTTACGAGGGCAAAAGTGTTGATACAATTAATTTTGCAGCTTACCTTCAGAAGCTGACTTCGGATCTTTTCAGTTCATATACAGTAAAGAATAGAAATATTAGCCTTAAACTGGACCTTGAAGAGATTAATCTGGAAATGGACACTGCAATTCCACTTGGGATAATTGTCAACGAACTGGTTTCAAACTCTCTTAAGCACGCTTTTCCTTCCGGAAAAGGAGGAGAAATAAGTATAAAGCTTCATCATGCTGCATACTTGATCTCAACAGAAAATTCTGACATAAAAGAGAGATCAGAGGAATATGAGAATCTGCCTTTCGTGTTGACAGTATCAGATAACGGAAAGGGCATTCCTGAGGAAATAGATTTTCTAAATTCCGATTCTCTTGGGCTTCAGCTTGTAACTATCCTTGTTGAACAAATCGATGGATATATTAAGCTTGATAGAACTAAAGGGACGAAACTCACTATTCTGTTTGGCGAAACTGAAAGTATGAAATCTAATTGACTAATCAAACGCTATAAAATATTTATCTCTCACTACTGTAATTAAACAAGGAATTTTGTCAGGCGCTTGAAACTTTTTACGCCAAAATATTTTTTGTTTATAGGCAATTTTTTGAATAATTAATTTAAAATAATTTACGTTATTAGTATATTCTGGAGTTAGGAAGTGAGTTGGGTATGGACAAGTAAAAAATTGCCTGGAGGTTATTGATAATCCTGCTCGGATCGGTATACTTAGGGAAGCATATCGTCTGTGCTGCTGTATTTGGGGATACAGTAAACGGAATATAATGCCTCCGGGCTTCTTCTTAATCTCTTTTCTGCAATGCTTTTTACTCTTCCGATTCCGTTATTGCAGTTGTTTCGTGTCTAAATTGAATCAAGTTTTAGTATCATTCGATGGTGGCATTAAGGCCACTTGGTATGTCTAAAATTCAGTTTTATATGGAGCTTCTGAATTCTTCAGGCGTGAGGCGCAACGGGGGTAATCGAACATATCAGATGTCAGGGAAAAAACGCTAAAAGTAGACTTCAATGAAGTGATGGTCTGGATAACCATTATTATTTTGCTTTATCTTATTAGCCTTAGCAATTATCTCCTCTTTCATACAGTAATAGAATTATTCAGCGTCTACTTTGCATACGTGATATTTCTTATTGTATGGAAATCTAGAAGCCGCCTGGAGAATCGATATCTTATAGTGTTAGGGATTGGCTCTTTTTTTGCCGGGAGTTTCAACTTCCTAAGCACACTTGCATTCCACGGCATGGGGGTATTTCCAGGGTTTGATACAAACCTTACTGTTCAGCTCAGGATAGTTGCAAGTTTCCTGGAAAGCACTTCTTTTCTCGTAGCCCCGTTATTTTTAACACGTACTGGAGAGAACCATGAGAGAGATGTCAAAACCCGTGGAAGCGATATTTTTGCCTGGAAAGTATTTCTTGTATATACAGTAATTACTGTTACCTGTCTGGTTTCAATTTTCTTCTTCCAAAATTTCCCGGATTTTTATCTACAGAGTTCAGAATTTACTCAGTTCAAAGTTACAAGTGGATACTTAATTTCTTTCATGCTTCTTTGCTCACTTTTTCTTCTTTATATGGTCAGGGATAGATTCGAAGAAAAAGTTTTCAGTTTACTTACAATATCTATAGTCTTGACAATCTTTGCGGAGTTATGCTTTACATTCTACAGTCAAATAGATGAATCTCTGGGTGTTATAGGTCTCTTCCTTAAATTATTGTCTTTTTACCTGATTTATAAAGCAATTGTAGATATCGGATTTGAAGAGCCTTGCAGTTTGCTCTTCAGGGAGCTTAAATACCGGGAAGAAGATTTCAGGCAGAAAGCCGTTTTCCTTGGAGACGAATACAGTCATATTTGCAGAATGATAGGCAAGAAGTATTTGACTGAGCATCGAAGTGTTGAGGTAAAAGACAATCCCGAAAATGATCCCGAAAATTATAATTCCTTCATGAAAAATCTCCAGGGAATTGGATTTCAGCTTAACAAAGATTTTAGATTGATATTTCTACATGGTCCTGTTGAGGAAATGACAGGTTACCCAAAGAAGGATTTTCTTTCTGGCAAAGTTGATTGGCAGGAATTAATCATACCTGAAGATCGTCCTATTGTTTTTAATGGAAGGGAGAAATTAAAGTTAAAGTTAAACACGAGTTTTATTGTTGAAAGCGAGTATCGAATAAAGAAGAAAGACGGGGAGATAAAATGGTTCAGGGAAATTATCCAGAGAATCTCGGGTGAATCTGAAAGTTCAGGAAAGCTTCAGGGTCTGATTTATGATATCACTGAACGCAAAATGGCTGAAGAAGCTCTGGAAAAAATAGACAAAATTCGAATAAAAGAGGTTCATCACCGGATAAAGAACAATCTTCAGGTAATTTCGTCTCTCCTCAGCCTGCAGGCAGAGAAATTCGAAGACAAAGAGGTACTCGAAGCATTCAGAGAGAGCCAGAACCGTGTTGAATCCATCGCAATGATCCATGAAGAACTCCATGAGAGTGAAAGTACGGATTCCTTCGATTTTTCAGACTACTTGAGAAAGCTAACAGCAGATCTTTTCAGTTCCTATAATGTAGGAAACAAAAATATAAGCCTCAAATTGAACCTTGAACAGGTTTGTCTGGGCATGAATATTGCAATTCCTCTTGGAATTATTATAAATGAGCTTGTTTCAAATTCCCTGAAGCATGCTTTTTCCGCGGGAAAAGAAGGCGAAATCAGCATAAATTTTTGTAGAGCTGAAACTTTTACTGCACAGTATGGGCTTTCAGATCCGAATAAGGATTGTGGGGACTGTATAAATGATAATTCCCATTACATACTTACAGTAGCCGATAATGGAAAAGGAATTCCTGAAGATATCGATTTTAAAAATACCGACTCCCTGGGGCTCCAGCTTGTAAATATTCTTGTCGAACAAATCAATGGTTGTATAGAGCTTAAAAGAGACCATGGAACAAAATATATTATCTGCTTCAGCAATAAAGGAAAATAAAAACTTCTAATTTCGAAATATCTTTATTCCATATTCTTCTTTTTGGGAAACTTTTTTCTCTTGCCTTAGCTATGTAAAAAAGTCCATTTTTAAGTTAATCTTCTTGAGGTCACTCTATGAAACGCAACACAAAAGAATGGAAAGAAAAAGGGCTGAATTTCTCAAAGGCAAGATCTGTGAGTGGTGCGGGTCTTCCGATTCCCTGTGTGTTCACATTCCAAGGGCTTTTTCTCCGGCGAAGGTTAGCTCTGAGATTTACAGTGCTGCGTATACCAGGTTCAGGGAGATTTACAGGCAGAGGTACCAGAAATTCGATTATATTCCCACCGGGAAACACCGTCATAAAAGCCATCCGACGTGGCATAAAGCCTCAACTGTACATAAATTCGAACCTGATCATACTGACCTTGAGGAACAGTTTACTGAAGTTCTCCTTGAGGATTCAGAAGAAGGCAACTTCAAAAAGCTTTATCATGAATGGCTTGAAGAAACCGGGATTAAAGAGTTAATTGAAGAAGAAACTAAAAAAGTAAGAGAAGAATGCGAGTCTCTGATAAATGCGATTGTGCTCTGCAAACGTTGTCATTTTTCAAGTCTCAGGGGTATGAATCTTTGCCCTAAATGCAGGAATAAGTATAAACCCGTAAACTATGAAACCTGCTTTGACTGCTTGCCTGAAGAAAGAAAAGAAGAGTTTCGGGAAAGGCAAAAGCGATAGGCTTCCTGAATACACAGAGATTCCCTCTAAATAGCCTCTTCTATTCAATTATTTTTTTGAAAGTATTTTTACAAAAGAGCCCAGCCGCTTCCTCCGCATGCCCTGCAAGTCCCATTATCAAGACCTCCTGACCCGCCACAGAGAGGGCATACTATTGCAGGCTGAGCAACCAGTACATCCCCCTGTCCCCCGCAAGCTTCACAAATTCCGCCATTTGCATGTCCGGTTCCATTGCAAAGAGAGCATTTTTCCGGAGCGTATTCGGTATCTATATAGTTATGAAGCATTTTATCACCTTTAAAGGTATGATTGCAGAAATATTATCTCAAAAATCTTTTTTATATCTATTTTCGGCTTTCTGGGTTAAAAGATCTTTCAAAAAGATAAAAAGGAAAAGGTTATAACTTAATTACCGGCTTTTCGTTTCTTTCAGCACCCATAGACTTTACAACTCTTATCTATAAAATATCTTAAAAAGAGCTTTGAAAAGCTGCAAAAACTCGATTCTCTAAATGCTCTGAAAATTTTTCTCCCTAAATTTACATTTTTTAGTTCCCAGTTTCAACACTACAGCTTTCCATAGGAGATTATCTTTCAGGTATTTTAATCGATTTACTAGATAATTTTTCCCTAATATAAAACAAGACATATTTTAAAAATATACTATCTTATTACTTTTTCTTCTTAATATTTATTCATATATTTCTACTTAATAACATTAAATAATACTTCTAATGTTTCCGGTAGTTTTAAGTAACATTAAAAAAATAATATTTATTAGAGGAGATGCTCTGTAACTGTGTCTGGGGGCGCAGTCTTTGAAATGGGAATCTCCTAAAGTGTAGGGAGTTGGACTATGGCAGATAGGGATAATCCGGATTTTTTATCAGCAGGCACGATAAAAGGGGATAAGGTCGTCAATAGGGCAGGAGAGGACCTTGGGAAAATTGAAGAATTAATGGTTGACCTTCAAAGTGGAAGGATAGCATACGCCGTATTGTCTTTTGGGGGATTTATGGGTCTGGGCGACAAATTATTTGCTATTCCCTGGCAGGCTCTCACTCTGAGGCCGCACGAGCATTCCTTCTTACTTGACATTCCCAAGGATGTCCTGGAAAAAGCAGAAGGCTTTGAAAAAGACAACTGGCCTCTAACTCGTGAAGAACTCGCCGGAACTTATGCTTACTATGGATACCAGCCTTTCTGGCAGGCAGCAGTAGCTGGACAAACAGGAATGCCTGGAGAGGTCGAATCTGAAAGGATGGCCCGGATGGAAACTATGGCAAGCAGGGACAATCCGGATTTTTTGTCAGCAAGCACGATAAAAGGAGATAAGGTTGTCAATAGAGCCGGAGAAAATCTTGGGAAGATTGAAGAATTAATGATCGATCTTGAGGAAGGAAGAGTAGCATATGCCGCACTCTCTTTTGGCGGATTTTTGGGCCTGGGCAGTAAGTTGTTTGCTATTCCCTGGCAGGCTCTTCAAATGAAATTGCACGATCATGCCATCCTGCTTGATATTCCCAAGGATGTTCTGGAAAAAGCCGAAGGTTTTGATAAGGAGCACTGGCCTGTAACTACCCGTGAATGGCTTTCTACAATGTACAGCTACTACGGATACCAGCCATACTGGCAGGCACAGAGAATAGAAAATAGGCCAGGTAATCTCTGAATCTTAATTGGATAGAGATATAGGCATTAATTTTCTGGCAAGTAAAGATGCTAGAATAAACTTAATCGGGGGAGAAATTCGAAACTGTGCTCCAGTTACAGGCGTTTAAACGCATATTTTCTAAAATATAGGGAGTTGGAACTATGGCAGATCGAAATAATCCAGACTTTTTGTCAGCAAGCACGTTAAAAGGGGACAAGGTCATCAATGCAGCCGGAGAGGACCTTGGAAAGATTGAAGAATTAATGATTGACCTCCGTGACGGAAGATTGGCATTTGCAGTACTTTCTTTCGGTGGATTTCTAGGTCTGGGCGACAAATTATTTGCTATTCCCTGGCAGGCTCTTACCCTAAGGCTTCATGACCATGCCTTCGTCTTTGACATTCCTAAAGAAAATCTTGAAAAGGCAGAAGGTTTTGACAAAGATAACTGGCCTATTACTTCTCGTGAGTGGCTTTCCACTGTGTACGGCTACTATGGATACCAGCCTTACTGGCAGATAGGAATGCCTGGAGAGACAGAATCTGAAAGGATGGCTAGGATGGGAAGCACGTCTACAGATAGGGAAAATCCAGATTTCTTGTCCGCAGGCACGCTAAAAGGGGATAAGGTCGTTAATACAGCTGGAGAGGATATTGGGAAGATCGAAGAATTTATGATCGATCTCCAGGATGGAAAAGTAGGGTATGTTGTTGTCTCCCATGGTGGAATTCTCGGTTTGGGCGACAAATTGTTTGCTATTCCTTGGCAGGCTTTTACACTAAAAATACATGAGCACGCTTTTGTTCTTAATGTTTCGAAAGAGACTTTTGATAATGCAGAGGGCTTTGACAAGGACAACTGGCCTTTAACTCGTGAAGAGCTCTCCAGAACCTACAGCTACTATGGGTATCAACCTTACTGGCAGACAGGGATGGCAGCGCAGGCAGGAGTTTCGGCAGCAATGCCAGTTGAAAGCGAATCTGAACGGATGGCCAGAATGGAAAGAGAAAGACAGGCTCCACTTGTAGGAACAGAAGAAGAGAGAAAGACGCAGCAAGAAAGAGAAAGGCTTGAAGAGCTAAGGAGAACGCAGGAAGAAAAAATCTCACAGCTAGAAAAACAGCGGATGGAATCTGAGAAACAGGTAGAGACTGAAAGGGAAAGGCTGGCGCGTCTGGAAAGAGAGCGGATTGAGACTGAAAGGCAGGCACAGGCTGAAAAACAAAGGTTAGCACAGCTGGAGAAAGAGTTACAAGAAGCAAGAAGACAGGAAAAAATGGAATCCGTAACCCGTCTTGAAGAAGAGTTGAGGTCAGTACAGGTACAGGAGGGAACCCGCCGAGATAGACTGGCTCAACTGGAAAGGGAGTGTACAGAAGCCCAGAGACAGGCTGAGACCGAGAGGCAGAGACTGGCACAGCTGGAAAGAGAACGTGTTGAAGTAGAAAGTCAGGCCGAGAAAGAGAGAGAAAGGTTGGCACAGCTGGAGAGAGAGCGGGCAGAAGCCGAGACTCTGATCCAGACGAAAGTTATGGCAGGTAGAGAAATGCCGGACTTTTTGTCAGCAAGTACGATAAAAACAGATAGAGTCGTCAATGCTGCTGGAGAAGACCTTGGAAGGATCGAAGAACTAATGATTGACCTCGAAAATGGTAAAATAGCATATGCAGTGCTTTCCTTTGGCGGATTCCTGGGCATGGCCGATAAATTCTTTGCAATTCCCTGGCAGGCTTTTACACTGAGGCCGCATGAGCATGCCTTCTTACTTGATATTCCAAAGGATGTCCTGGAAAGGGCAGAAGGCTTTGACAAGGACAACTGGCCATTAACTCGTGAGGAGCTCTCCAGAACCTACATCTATTATGGATACCAGCCTTACTGGCAGACAGGCGTGGCTGCAGGAATGCCTAGGGAGACCACTCAACCACAGAGGACAGCTCGCACTGAGAGGGCGGGACCCCTGGAAACGGCAGAAGAAGTAATAGCGCGGCAGGAAAAAGAGCGGATAGAACAGCTGGAAAAGACAGAAACAGATGAAGAGAGGCTTGAGCGGCTGGAAAGAGAAAAAGCGGTAGCAGAAAGGCGAGAACGCAAATATCACTGAAAGAGAAAGGGTGATAGCAGAGAGGTGGAAATACAAATAAACGTCTGAGAGAGGCATATTAGCATGTCTCCCTCAACTAAATTATATCAAAAGTAAAAATGTTAGCTAGATTATGTTCGGCTTATTGCAAAAGTCTGAACTTTATTTTACGACTTCAAATCAATTAAGAGGATTAATTTCCTATTAATTTCCTATTAATTTTCTGTTACCTTTCTGTTACCTTTCTGTTACCTTTCTGTTACCTTTCTGTTACC